>Ga0160457_1000626_pt1 | contig 13953 bp, 10 predicted proteins | sample HID1972M_E6MG_FD_108242 | JGI IMG/M metagenome (GOLD analysis project Ga0160457, IMG submission 108242) | Enriched pill bug-associated microbial communities from UW Madison campus, WI, USA - HID1972M_E6 MG | ecosystem: Host-associated > Arthropoda: Insects > Digestive system > Unclassified ... | reverse complement strand
TCTCAGTACTTCTCAGGACAAATCTTGCTACTCCTGCTTTCTTCGATTTTATCAGCGCCTTCAGCAATAATGCATATGCTTTTCTACCCTGTTTTTCAGGCTCTGCGTAATAAGAAGTTTCATAATATATAGGATTAATCTCGCTGATATCAACGAAGTTCTCCAATTCTATCATCTTTGTTTTTTCCGGACTTGCCTCTTCAAAGTCATGCTCATCAAGTATCACATATTTGTCATCCATCAGATAGCCCTTTACAATTTTATCGTACGGGACTTCTTTTTTCGTATGCTCATTGATGCGCTGGAATTTAATCCTGGAATGATCCTTACTATCCAGCATATCCAGATCAAGATGACTGTTCTGAACAGCAGAGAAAAGTTTCACGGGAATATTTACGAGCCCAAATCCAATTGCCCCTCTCCAAAGTGTTCTCATAATTTAATAATTTGATACGGAAGGTTAACAACGGTAAGGTTTCCTTTGTTTTTAAACCCTTATCAATCCCTTCGGGAAACGGATTATGCTATATCAATTGCCTTTTACAAACTCAATAATTGCTGCCAGGGTCAGTTTTTGCTGAACTCCGGACCGCATATCCTTCAGCGTAAGCAGTCCGTTTTGCATCTCATCGCTTCCGATCAGGATCACATAGGGAATAGCTTTGTCATCCGCATAACCCATCTGTTTTTTCAGCTTCCCGGCTGAAGGATAAAGCTCAGCGGCAATGTCTGCTTCGCGCAGTTGCTGCAGTAATGGTAAGGCGTAAAGTTCCGCTTCCGTATCAAAATTACTGATCAATACCTTTGTCCCTGCAGCAGCAGATTCCGGAAACAGGTTCAATTCCTGCAAAACATCATAGATCCTGTCGGCACCAAATGAGATTCCAACACCAGTCAATCCTTTTAAGCCGAACATACCAGTCAGGTCATCATAACGCCCACCGCCGCATATGCTTCCCATACTCACCTCGTTGGTCTTCACCTCGAAGATACAGCCGGTATAATAATTTAACCCTCTCGCCAGGGTAATATCCAGTTCCAGGTCAGGCTTCTGAAGATCGCTGTCAGACAGCAGCCGCTCAACATAGGCAAATACCGTTTCAATCTCTTCAATACCTTTTAATCCAATTGAAGATTCTGCAAGTACTGCTTTCAGATCCTTTAATTTCTCTGTATTGGAACCCTCCAGTAAGATCACCGGCTTCAGTTTATCAATATCATTGTCCGTAAACCCTCTTTCAATCAATTCCAGGGTTACTCCCTCAAAACCTATTTTGTCCAGTTTATCTATAGCAACCGTCATATCTATGATCAGTTCAGGTTTACCTATAATTTCAGCAATTCCAGAAAGGATCTTGCGGTTATTGAGTTTAATTGTAAAATCTGTCATTCCCAGATTGCTCAGGGCCTCCTGATAGATCAGTACAAATTCTGCTTCATTGAGCAGGCTTTCTGAACCCACGACATCTACGTCACACTGATAAAACTCTCTGTAGCGTCCTTTTTGTGGACGGTCAGCCCGCCATACCGGCTGCACCTGAAAACGTTTAAAGGGTAAAGTAATATCATTCTGGTGCATCACCACATAACGCGCAAATGGAACCGTAAGGTCATAACGAAGTGCCTTTTCAGTGATAGAAGAAATCAGCGCATTTGAATTAAGCGCTGCAAGGTGACCCGCATTGGCTTTGGAAAGGTAATCTCCGGAATTTAGAATCTTAAAGATAAGCTTGTCTCCTTCATCACCATACTTACCGGTAAGGGTAGATAAGTTTTCCATAGCCGGCGTTTGTATTTCGGCATAACCGTATTTCCTAAATACATTTTTGATCGTATCAAAAATATAATTGCGTTTCACCATTTCCAGGGGAGAAAAATCGCGTGTTCCTTTTGCTAAAGATGGTTTGATAGTAGACATGGCTGCAAAAGTACAAAAAAGGCATAAAAAAAGCTGCCGGAGCAGCTTTTTTAAATATTTAAGGTTCTTAAACCAGTAACCTTACCGGTTCTTCCAACAATGCTTTAAATGTTTGCAGGAATGCTGCTCCTGTAGCCCCGTCAACCGTACGGTGATCGCAGCTCAGGGTAACTTTCATTACATTTCCAGGAACAACAGCACCATCTTTAACTACCGGTACCTGCGCGATCCCGCCAATGGCAAGAATACAGGAATCAGGAGAATTAATGATCGCGGTAAATTCATCAATACCGAACATGCCTAAATTGGAAACCGTGAAAGTTGAACCTTCCCAATCTGCAGGCTGCAGTTTCTTTGATTTTGCACGCTGTGCAAAATCTTTGACTTCCGCAGAGATACGGGACAATGATTTACCGTCAGCAAAACGTACAACAGGAACCAGTAACCCATCCTCAATTGCAATCGCCACACCTATATTGACATGTTCATTGTAACGGATTTTGTCGCCTAACCAAGAAGAATTCACATTTGGATGTTGTTTTAAAGCAACAGCTACTGCTTTGATCACCATATCATTGAATGATAATTTCACAGGAGAGAATTCGTTCATCTTAGTGCGCGCAGCAATAGCAGCATCCATATCAATACTCATCGTCAGATAGAAATGCGGTGCGGTGAACAGACTCTCAGATAAACGTTTCGCGATCACCTTACGCATTTGCGACACAGGTTTTTCCGTATACTTTTCTTCTCCAACGTATGGAGTTAAAACCGGGGCAGCCTTTTCTGCCGGAGCAGACCCTCCTTCTGCAGCTTTTGAGGCAGCCGCAGCCGGTTTAAAGTTTTCAATATCTTTTTTAATGATACGTCCGCCATCGGCGCTGCCTGAAACCTGGGAAAGATCAATACCTTTTTCTTTTGCAATCCTCTTAGCCAACGGCGAAGCTTTCAAACGGCTGCCATCGGCAGTAACAGGTTCAGCAGTTTCTGCAGCCGGTTGTGCAGTTTCTGCAACCGGAGCGTCAGCTTTCTGCTCAGCCACCGGTTTTGCAGGCGCATCCGCCTGATTCAGTATACCGCTGATATCTGTACCTTCAGGGCCGACAATAGCGATAATGCCATTGACTTTTGCCGCAGCACCTTTCTCTACACCGATGTGCAATAGCGTTCCGTCAGCATAACCCATCACCTCCATAGTCGCCTTATCAGTTTCTACATCAGCCAGAATATCATCGTTTTTAACCTTATCACCAACTTTTTTATGCCATTCGGCAATCACACCCTCAGTCATGGTATCGCTTAACAAAGGCATACGCACTACAGTCACACCCATTTTCTCCAGGTCTGCATCAGTTAATGCCGCAGCACCCGTTTCGCTTTTTGCAGTTTCTTTTGTATCTGGTTTATCTTCAGCGACTTTCTCTTCTTTTGCAGGAGCGGGGGCACCTTCAGCATCTAGAGCGGCTTTGTAATCCTCTCCTTCTTTACCTATTACGGCAATAACCGCATCAACAGGAACAGCCTTGCCTTCTTCTACCCCAATAAACAGGATAGTGCCATCCCAATAGGATTCCAGGTCCATGGTTGCCTTGTCAGTTTCCACTTCTGCCAGTACATCACCACTTTTAACTTTATCGCCAACTTTTTTATGCCACTTTGCCATTACCCCTTCGGTCATGGTATCACTCATTTTGGGCATTTTAACTACTTCAGCCATTCTATAATATCAATTGAAATGCGTTCTAAAATTAATCTTGGATATACGGATAGTCCTGTTGTACATATACATCATTATACAGTTCAGATGCTTCAGGCCATGGAGATTCTTCGGCAAATTTCACAGATTCATCCACAATCTGTTTAACTTTTGTTTCTATTTCCTCGATCCAGGCCTCATCAGCATACTTTTCCTTAAGTATAGTTTCCTTAACCTGTTCTATCGGATCTTTAGACTTATATTCTTCCAGTTCGTCCTTGGTACGGTATTTAGCAGGATCTGACATAGAATGTCCCCTGTAACGGTAAGTTCTCATTTCCAGGAAAGTCGGCCCTTCACCATTACGGGCACGCTGCGCAGCCTCGTCCATTGCATTGTGTACAGCAACCGGATCCATGCCGTCAACCGGGGCACAAGGCATGTCAAATCCTAGCCCGATTTTATATATATCTATCATGTTCGTAGTCCGCTCAACAGAGGTTCCCATAGCATAACCATTATTCTCACAAACAAAAATTACAGGAAGCTTCCAGAGCATCGCCATATTAAAGGCTTCATTTAATGCGCCCTGACGAACAGCACCATCACCCATATAGCAAACATTTACATTTTTAGTTCCTTTATATTTTTCAGCAAATGCAATACCGGCACCCAGCGGGATTTGTCCGCCTACAATACCATGTCCGCCGTAAAAGTTATGTTCCTTGCTAAACATATGCATTGAACCGCCTTTACCTTTGGAGCAGCCTGTGGCCTTACCGTACATCTCTGCCATAATGCTGTTGGCGCTAACGCCTTTTGCCAGGGCATGTGCATGGTCACGGTATGCTGTAATCATAGAATCTTCGGGTTGCAGGGCAGAAATCGCACCGGCAACAACTGCCTCCTGACCAATATATAGATGACAAAAACCACGGATCTTTTGCTGTCCGTAAAGTTGACCAGTTTTCTCTTCGAATTTACGCATCAGCAACATCGATTCAAACCACTTCAGATAGGTATCCTTATTAATTTCTACTGCACTCATTTTTGGCTATTGATTTTTTATTTACGAGAGCAAATCTACTTTTTTATTGTAATATATCGAAGAAATATGTAAAATGCGTGTGAAAAACGTCTGTAATAATGTTAACAAATTCATATTTACAAAAATTACACTTGCATAACATAAGTAAATTACATAGTTTTGACGACCTGACAACAAACCCTGGTGGTGTACGTTTAAGTGCAAGTACCTTTTACCCAAACTTAATTTGTAACATGATAAAAAAGTTTTTGCTTTCTAGCCTTATTACTTTGTGCAGCCTGACTGCTTTAAACGCACAAAATAAAACAACAGAAACCAACAAATTAGAAGATCCCGACAACTTAGCTTCTCAGTATTTTTCACAGGTCATGGGCGTTGCTGTCGATGCAACATCAAACGTCAAGCTGTATAAATTCATTTACGAATGGATAGGTACCCCTTACCATTTCGGGGGAAATACAAAAAAAGGAATTGATTGTTCTGCTTTTACAAAGGCCATTTACGATAAAGTTTTCAACACTACATTGTTAAGAAACTCCCGCGATATCTTCAGTATGGTAGATCCTTTACCGAAGGATGAACTAAAAGAAGGCGACCTGGTATTTTTTAAAATCAAAAGCAACAGAATTACACATATAGGAATTTATCTTGGAGATAATCGCTTTGCTCATGCTTCTACAACCAGGGGCGTGGTCATCAGCAATCTGGACGAGCCTTATTATAACCGTTACTTTTATAAGGGCGGAAGAATTTTAGAGTCTGCTAAAACACAACTCATTGAAGAGTAACATCCCCGGTTAATACCTTCCGCCGGTCTAATTTCATGCATCGCTGATTAATTTCTGTTAAACAGGACATAATCAAAACGTCAACTACAGACAGCAGGCAATACTGTCTGTTTAAGCCTCGTCCTTAGTATTTTTGACCAATCCGATTCCGGAAAAAAAGAAAATTATTCCGATAATTCCAATAACGACCATTTCGCGTGTCTGTACGCTATGGCTGACAAAACCATAACCGGCATAGATTAAACCGATTATTCCCAATACTGTTAAAATTGTTCCGAAAGTACGTTTTACATTCATAGCCATGTTTGATTTATACTGTTCATGCAATATCTGTGCCCGGAGTTATTTCTGTGTACTATAGGCACACCTGCCAGTTATTTTGTATCTTGAAAAAAGTTTAAATCATCAAAATTAAAACGCTATGACTTACGGATTATACATCTTCTTATTCATTGCTGTTGTCATCATACTCAGCTCCTTTGTAACAGTAAAACAGGGTACCATTGCAGTGGTAACGGTTTTTGGGAAGTACAGACGCCAGCTAAGGCCAGGATTAAATTTTAAAGTCCCCCTTATAGAGGTCATCCATTCCAGGATTTCCATACAAAACCGTTCCGTAGAACTTTCATTTCAGGCAGTGACACAGGACCAGGCAAATGTATATTTTAAAGCAATGTTGTTGTATTCTGTTCTCAACCACGATGAAGAGACTATTAAAAATGTAGCTTTTAAATTCGTCGATGCAACAAATTTAATGCAGGCATTGATACGGACCATTGAAGGATCTATAAGGGCTTATGTAGCTACTCAAAAGCAGGCCAACGTTTTGGCACAACGCAATGAAATCGTCATGCATGTTAAAGACCAGATTGATAAGGTGCTGGAAACCTGGGGATATCATTTACAGGACCTGCAGTTGAATGACATCACATTTGACGACGAAATTATGCGTTCCATGAGCAGGGTTGTCGCTTCAAACAACCTCAAAGCAGCCGCTGAAAACGAGGGGCAGGCACTGCTGATTACCAAGACCAAGGGTGCTGAAGCTGACGGTAATGCTATTAAAATTGCCGCAGCGGCAGAACGTGAGGCCGCACAGTTGCGAGGACAGGGTATTGCGTTATTTCGTTCGGAAGTTGCACACGGTATGACCAAAGCTGCCCAGGAAATGGAACAGGCTAATCTGGATATCTCCGTCATCCTTTTTACCATGTGGACCGAATCTATTAAACAATTTGCAGAGAACGGCAATGGCAATGTGATCTTTTTAGATGGTTCGGCCGAAGGCATGAATAAAACAATGAAAGAAATGATGTCTATGCAAATTCAGCAAGAGAAAAATACCTGATCTTTTCAAATGGTATAATACAAAAATCCCCGTACAGATTTAAACCTGCACGGGGATTTTCTTTAATATATAAGGCTTACTTCTTTACCTGCATAAAATCGGCAAGTACATGTAAGCTTTCATCCTCAAAGAAATCAAAGCTCTCGTCTTTTTTTATCTTATCACCTTTTTTTAACGCAGGCAAACCTCTTGAAGCACGCAGCTTATTTGTTTTTTCCAATGTTTTAGCTTCCAGACTATCACGTTCAGCTTTAAGCTTTGTTTCATTTAAAGTAACAGACGTCTCCAGCTCGCGTTTCTTCATATCTGCAATATCTTGTATCAATGCTTTATAATCTGCCGATTTCTGCATTCTTTCATTATGAAGTTTAACGAGGTCAGGTTTAACTGCTGACAAATCGGCCACTGCAACAAAATTAGATTTTTGTACTTCATCCCATGGCAATGCGGAAGGCTCGGTATCTTCCCCGATTTTATCCATCGGATAATAAGACGGCAACTCAATATCAGGCATTACACCTTTATGCTGTGTGCTGCTCCCGTTTACACGATAGAATTTAGCCATAGTCAGGTTAATCTGTCCCAACTGAGGAGCCACATCTTTGCCTCCCTTAATGGTCAGTCCGGAAGCTCCGGGCCCTTTCTGTACCAGACTGGCCAGGCGCTGCAGAATAGATGGATTAACAAGCTTATTTAAATCAATAGAGGATTGTACTGTACCTTTGCCATAAGTTTGCGTACCGATAATTATTCCTCTTCCATAATCCTGGATCGCACCTGCAAAAATTTCAGAGGCAGAAGCACTCAGACGGTCTACCATCACACCGAATGGACCATCCCATGCTACACCGGCACGTTCATCCTCACTGACATCAATATTCCCCTTTAAATCTTTAACCTGTACTACCGGGCCTTTATCGATAAACAATCCGGTCAGGTCAATAGCTTCCACTAATGAGCCGCCACCATTTGAACGCAGATCCATCAATATGGCGTCTACCTTATCCTTGCCTTTAAGCGTATCTATCAATAACCTCACATCCCTGGTCGTGCTTTTATAATTAGGGTCACCGGCATTGGCTGCTTTAAAATCGGCATAGAATGCCGGAACAGTGATAATACCAACTTTATAGGGCTTACCATTGGATTGTATGGTCTTAACTTCTTTTTTGGCAGACTGATCTTCCAGAATAATCTTTTCCCTGACCAGTTCTATGGTTACCGGTTTAGCGGTCAGTTCTTGTCCGGCAGGGATAATTTTCAAACGTACCCTTGTGCCTTTAGGCCCTTTGATCTTAGCAATAGAACGCTCCGATCTCCAGCCAATGATATCTTCAAACTCTCCGCTTCCCTGTGCAACGCCAACTATCCTGTCACCTGCGCTTATCTGTTTACTTTTAAAGGCAGGTCCTCCGGGAATGACTTCAACAATTTTCAATACATCGTTTTCCAGTTGAAGACGTGCGCCTATGCCTTCAAAAGAACGCGCCATATCTTCATTGAACCTTTCTGCATTATCGGGGTTAAAATAATTGGTATGCGGATCAATTGCTTGTGTAAATGCATCCATTATCATCTGGAATACATCCTGGTTATTCAATTTTGCAGACTGTGACTTAAGGTCCAGGTATCTTTTGTTTAAAGTTTCTGTATTCTTAGCTTCGGCGGTACCTGCAATCTTCAGATTGATCAGTTCATACTTAACCCTTTTTTTCCAGAGTTCATTAAGTTCTGCTGCAGAAGTTACCCATGGCATTTTTTCGCGGTCAAAAACATAAGTATCATTCTGGTTGAAGTCATATTTATCCTTGATATGGGCCAGTGCAAAATTCAGCGTCTCGTTATATCTTTTAGAATAAACATTAAATATATAAAACGGTGCACTCAGATCACCAACCCTGAAAGCATCATCCAGGGTAGTCCTGAACTGTTCAAAATCTTTAATATCGGAAGCCAGAAAATAGCTCCTGTAAGGATCAAGCGCTTTAATGTAGTTATCCAGAACCACAGAGGAAATAGAATCATTTACTGATAATTTCTTATAGTTATAATTCTCTATAAGGGCTACTATTTCCTTACATACCAAACTCTGCTGCTCATCAGGTTTAATATTAGGAATACCTTCAACGAGCATTAGCGGCTTTGGAGCTGCCTGGCAGGCGAGTACGGCGGCAGTGAAGGTGACCAGTAATATTCTTTTCAACATCTCTTTAAACAATTTAAAATCCATTTTTATTACAACAACCAATATGATACCAATTTCTCAAATAAGCAGAAAAGAGACAGTATATACTGTCTCTTTTCTGTAATCTTTATCAAATATAGTTAAAATCTTTAAAATCCATCCGTAATATACATATAAACAGGCGCTTCCGTGTTAAACAAAGGCAATTAAGACTTATTTTGCTTGCTCATTTTTTCCGCAATAACCGATCTGGCCTGCCTGATCTGCCCCTTAAACTGGTTTATCTTTGAGCTTCTGGCAAACAATTCGGCCCTGTTTATGTCTTTTGCGGCCATTGAGTATTCCTTTTTTTTGATCTTTACCTCGGCAATGCCCAGGATAGAATCTATGTAATAGGTAGTACTATTAACCTGTTTAGCCAGAATACCCTGCTGGGTATAAAACCATAGTGACTGAGTTAGTTTATTGGCCGCCAGATAAACCTTACCCAATTGATTATAAGAGGCCATTTGTCCTGTACGGCTTCCAATCCTGGAATACGTTTTAAGGGCTGCATTTAAAACTACCTGTTCGGCTTCGGTATAATGTTCCAGCATGCAATGGACATTGCTTAATCTTAAAAGAGATGCCCCATAGCGGGAAAAGTTCTTGGAATTATTATATTCAAAAGCGGCTTTAGCAAAAAAAGTTAAAGCATCATTTAGATCTCCTGTCTTCTCATTTTTTTCGGCCTCTTCAAAATAAGAGTCCCCATCCGCGTCATCCATACCCGAGACAGCTATGTCTATTGAACCAATAGATCCACTGGTATAATAAGGCGCCTGCTGAACGAGGGTATTTCTCTGTGCAATTGCCGAAACTGAAATAACAAGACACACTATTGTAAAACAGAGTTTATACATTTCACAAAGATATATTATTTTAGTCAAATACCTGTAAACTACCATCAAATGAAGCCCAGACCATGTAAGGATGAGAATCTGTATGATAAATTTCGCCATCAGCAGCGATGCCTATTACACCGGCAAATCCGTCAATGGCCTTGAGTTCCGTAAAAGATTTATCACAAGCCTCCTTTAAGCTGAAACCGTCTGTCACCCGCGTGACAATCCGCGCGGACAAAGCGAGGCTGACAATGTCTTCCCCGACCCCGGTACAAGAAATACCGGCAAAACTATTGGCAAAATTACCTGCCACAGTGGCAGAATCACTAACCCTGCAGGGAATTTCAAATCCTTTGCCGCCGGTTGAAGTGCCGGCTGCCAGGTTACCTGAGGCGTCAAGGACCACACAGCCAACCGTTCCTTTATTGTTTCGGCGGTTAAGCTTTAAAACATACTCCTCCTGCCGCTGGGGCGTAACCGGGTTAAAATAATCAAACCCATTTTTCCTGGAAAACGCTATTGCCCCTTCCCCGCTTAAAACACTGTCCTCGTAGTCTAACAGTAAGGAAGCGATCTGAATTGGGTTCTTAACATCTTCAACATTAATCACCCCGGCAAACTTTTGCGTTTTTCCATCCATTACAGAGGCACTTAACCTTACTTTGCCATCGCTCTGGATCTGAGACCCTGATCCGGCATTGAAAAGCAGGTCGTTTTCCAGTTGTGTGACCGCATACGCCACCGTTTCCAGGGCCGTATGTGCGGTTAAATATTGATAGGCATCTGCAGCAATTCCGGCCAACGCGTCTTGTTTCGCTTTTTTGGTCTCCTGATTAGTGGCAGACTCACTAAAAAAACCGCCGTGAATAATTAATTTCATTATGATCAGGCTATTGGTATAACTTTTGGATGGTGAATAGTCAGCTGGTGATCTGTAAGGTCATAAACATCACCGTCACACATGACATGCACCACCATGTTTTTGATAGAAACCGGCTGTCCCATTTCTACATCCGTTAAATTAGTATCTGCCATGTTCCTGCCGTCAACAAGGATGACCATGCCCGAACCAATCGCTTCCATCATATTTCCGTTGGAAATATAGAGTCCGGTATCCTCACCAAGCCCGATACCTAAAATACCGGGGCTGCTTGCCGTGGCATAAAGGAGTCTTCCGATACGCCCACGCTGTACAAAGTGCGTATCAACGATTACCCCGTCTATAAATCCTAAACCTGCGGTAATTTTCACCTCTCCTTTTAACAGCGCATCTTTACTGTTTCCCTGGTAAATCATATTCTTAGAACTGGCAGCAGCGCCTGCAGATGTACCTGCGATTACAATTTCTTCATTTTCATACTTGTCCAGTAAAATCTGGTGTATCGCCGTTCCGCCAAAAATAGAAGATAAACGCAGCTGGTCGCCCCCTGTAAAAATAATCACTTCTGCAGCTTTTACCCGGTCACAGTTTAATGAGTCATTCGCCTGTTCCCTGTTGCCGATATTCAGTATGCCCACATCATGTACATCCAACTGGGCAAAGGCTCTGATATATTCTTCACCCACCTTTTCCGGGACCAAAGAGGCCGTTGTAATAATTTCGAAACGGGATGCAGTGTTTCTGATAGATTCGGTAGTAATACGTTTTAAGATTCCCCGTTCAAAAAAATTCATATTCTGAGGAAGGCCAAATTGTGTTTCTGTAAAACTTCCGGTATTTATCGCACCACCAATAATAATCAATTTACCTTTTGGAGCCATTTTTTAATATTTCTGTACTATAATTTCAAATATATGCGCATTACTCCAATAATTATCAATTTTTATGCACCTATACTTTCTTTTTCCGGTTAAATGAACTTATCAGCATCATATTTCTGAGCTTCAGCCTGTGATGGTTTTATTAATCCTAATGTTTGATTAGATTTACAAACAGAATATCAGCGAGATGCCTTTTATTTCCCTGAAAAATATGCTTATATTAATATCGTGTTCAGCCGCGTTAAATTAAAAAACAAGATAACAAAGAAAAAGGAATCCAGCGTGATCCTATGTGCCATTAAATTAACCTGTTATTAAAATACAGGTGATATACGTTCAGCAGTTTTAAAGCTTAAACATTAAACCAGATTACAATTTGAAACCAACATTGTTTCAACAGGCATTTACCGCATGGAGCGGCGAAAAATGTGAAATAATGTCCTGAAATAAACAATAAATAACCTATGAAACCTGCAGGCGTTCCGCCGCAAGCTTCATGACCTAAAAAAAACAATAAATAACCTATGAAACCTGCGGGCGTTCCGCCGCAAGCTTCATGACCTGAAATAAACAATAAATAACCTATGAAAATACTCGGCATCCAAGTGCTAAGAGGACCAAATATATGGTCAGTGAAAAGAAAGAAATTAATACAAATGCGGCTGGACCTTGAAGATATGGAGCAGCGTCCTACCAATTTGATTGATGGGTTCAGCAACCGAATAGAAGAAATGATCCCCAGCCTGTTTACACACCGGTGCTCAAAAGGTGAAGCGGGAGGCTTTTTTGCACGCGTAAAGGAAGGAACATGGATGGGTCATGTGATCGAGCATATTGCACTTGAGATCCAGACCCTCGCCGGTATGGATACTGGTTTCGGAAGAACAAGGCAAACTAAAACCCCGGGCGTTTACAATGTCGTATTCAGTTATCTTGAAGAGAAATGCGGCATTTATGCGGCTGAAGCGAGCGTAAGAATTGCAGAAGCACTGATTGATAATCAACCCTATGACCTGGAATTTGATATCCAGCATTTAAGGGAACTCAGACAACTGGAACGTTTAGGTCCCAGCACAGGTTCTATTGTAGATGAAGCAATAGCAAGGGACATACCCTGGATCAGGTTAAACAAGAGCTCACTGATCCAGCTCGGATACGGTAAGAACCAGGTACGCTTCAGGGCCACTATGACAGAAAAGACAAACAGTATTGCTGTAGATATTGCCGGCAATAAAGATGAAACCAAACGCATGCTAAAAGATTCTGCCATACCGGTAGCCAGGGGTGTAACTATTTCCGAAATGGCCGAACTGGATGATGCGATCAAAAGCCTGGGTTTTCCTCTTGTATTTAAACCCCTTGACGGCAACCATGGCAAAGGTGCCTCCATCAATGTAAAAACCTCCGAAGCTGCAAAGCTGGCTTTTGAATACGCCAAACAATACTCCAGGAAAATAATTATAGAGCGTTTTATCACCGGTTATGATTTCAGGATCCTGGTCATCGACAACAAAATGGTCGCAGCTGCCCTTCGTGTTCCTGCACATGTCACAGGTAATGGCATAAACACTGTACAGCAGCTGATAGATAAAGAAAATGAAGATCCAAGACGCGGGTATGGACATGAAAATGTTTTAACAGAGATCATTGTGGACCGCGACACACTTGATCTGCTCGCTAAAAAGGCGTATACCCTGGAAACTATCGTACCCAATGGAGAACTGGTTTACCTGAAATCCACAGCGAATCTCAGTACCGGCGGGACATCTATAGACGTAACAGACCTTGTACACCCGCAGAACATCTTTATGAGTGAACGCATATCAAGGATCATAGGCCTTGATATCTGTGGAATTGATGTAATGGCCCAGAATTTAACGCAGCCCCTTACAGAGAACGGCGGGGTAATTCTGGAGGTCAATGCAGCACCAGGATTCCGTATGCACCTCGCGCCAAGCGAAGGACTGCCGAGGAACGTTGCCGCCCCGGTTATTGATATGTTGTATCCTCCCGGAAAATCTGCCAGGATACCTATCATTGCCGTAACCGGTACAAACGGTAAAACGACTACAACCAGGTTAATTGCACATATCGTCAAAAGTAACGGCACAAGGGTAGGCTTTACTACTTCAGACGGCATTTACGTGCAAAACACCATGCTAATGAAGGGCGATACCACCGGTCCGGTCAGCACAGAGTTTATATTGCGCGACCCTACTGTGGAATTTGCCGTACTGGAAACTGCAAGGGGCGGTATCCTGAGGGCAGGACTTGGTTTTAACCGTTGTGACATCGGCGTGATCACCAATATACAGGAAGACCACC
>Ga0160457_1000624_pt1 | contig 13973 bp, 10 predicted proteins | sample HID1972M_E6MG_FD_108242 | JGI IMG/M metagenome (GOLD analysis project Ga0160457, IMG submission 108242) | Enriched pill bug-associated microbial communities from UW Madison campus, WI, USA - HID1972M_E6 MG | ecosystem: Host-associated > Arthropoda: Insects > Digestive system > Unclassified ... | reverse complement strand
CCCGATCGCTATAATTTTTTAAGTACAAAATTGTATTGCCGGATTTAATAGTACGTTTGTACTAAACATATAGTACAATAAGACTTCTACTCAATGGATCTGGGGGCGATGGGTGGTTTAATTTCTTTGGCAAAATCAAATAAAGATGAATAAAAGCCTGTATACTTTTTTAATCTTCCTTTTAGGTCTTGTACTCGCTTCCGGCATATTTCAGGGAATCATGTATTTCCAGCTTGGGGCTCGTATTTATACCCTTGACTCAGTTATCCCCTGGTTTCTGACGGTCAATGCTGTCTCTATTATGGCATCATTTCTTTTGCTCAAATACTATCATTACCGGAAGTATTGGTTTACCTTTTCAGCAGCGGTTATCGCTATTGTTGCAACTACCTGTTATTCTGCTGCCACTTATACCGTGTTGGTTTCGAGAGTAGTAGTACCTTATTATATCCCAATTCTTCTTTTTTCCCTGTTTGCTGGTACAGTATATGCTGTAAGCCTTGTGTTTTCCAAAGCTGGAAAAGAATCTTGGCTAAAGGCTGGCGGAATTTTTATGCTCATCGATGGCTTGGTTTTAATATCAGCAGTTATTTTGGGCCGGATCTCCCCGGACACTACAGCAGAAAGAATTACTCAATGGGCTTCAATGGCAGGCAGTTTGGCTCCCGTGTTCTTTATCATGCAATTCAGAACTGAACTTAGAATTGTAAAGAAGGAAAATACCGTTGTACCTTTTCAAAGATCAGTCGCAAGCTTATTGAACATATTGGGAGCATTAGCTTTTGTATTCACCATATTTTGCGGGCTAAGGTTTGCAACGGAAAATAGCTCCTCTGTATATTGGGATAAGCAGAATTTTGAAAAAACGAAGCAATTGGCCCAGTTATTTGAGGCGCGCATATTTGTGAACAGTAAAGAAGATACACTGTTATATCGGTTGCTAAAACCCCTGAATTACGACCCCAAAAAGAAGTACCCGCTGGTAGTGTGCCTTCCCTATGGTGGCCAGCCTGCTACAGATAAGATCAGACAACTGGAAGGAGCCGTGGCTGCCCAGTTATTGTCAACTGATGTTAACAGGAAGAAATATCCCGCGTTTATTTTTGTGCCGAATTGTCCACCAGGATCTGGTTGGGGAGGCATCCCTAATTACCACTCAGTAGATTCACTAGTCTATGAGGCTATCACAGCATTGAACAAGGAGCCTGGAATAGATACGAAAAGACGCTACGTAACGGGTTTATCAAGGGGCGGCTATGGAGCTTGGAATTTTATTTGTAAGCATCCTGAACTATTTGCAGCAGCAATACCGGTTTCCGGTGGAGGAGATCCCGGACTTGCACCGAAAGCGCTTGGTGTAGCCGTATGGGCATTCCATGGCACGAAAGACAAAAACGTTCCTGTCAACGGCTCAAGGGATATGATAGCAGCGATCAAAAAAGCAGGCGGGCATCCAAAATATACAGAATTTCCAAACGAAGGCCATAATATATGGTACCAGGTTAGTATAGTTCCCGGCCTGTGGGACTGGCTTTTTGCTCAGAGACGTGACTGATTGGTTAGATCATAGTCCTTATAGATATTTTTGAGTGATAATACTGGAAACAATTTACATCTTGTCCGGGATGCGGGGCTACATCCCGGACAGCAGATATTACAGACTAATTATCTTTACGGTTTAGCAGTTAAACTAAGCGTTGCATCAGGTAAACCCGGTGCGCTTGCCTTAACATTGATTTTCCCGGTTGATGCACTGGCCTTGATAAGGGCAATACAGGTGCCTTTATAAGTTTTACGTTGCGTTGCCTGGTAAAGGTCATGGTCGTTACGGTCAGCATTGTCAACAGCAGCAATTACACCGCTGCCTGCAATGCCAAACTGGATCAATTTATCACTGTTTGGACATACCACGCCATTGGCATCAACAATTGTAGCGGTAACAAATGATACGTCATACCAATTATTGCCAATTGTAGATTTATCGGCGGTCAGGATAATTTTAGCAGGCTCGCCGGCTGTTTTTAACTCATCTGTTGCCACTTGCTTTCCTTTGTTACGGGCTATGGCTTTCAGGGTACCTTTCTCAAAAGGAACATTCCAGAACAGCGCTGAATCCAGGGGCGATTTATATTTGACACCTAAAGATTTTCCATTCAGAAAAAGCTCAGTTTCATCGGCATTGCTGAAAACCTGCACACGGGCGTTGGTATAGGTAGCGGGGTCTGCAGGTGTCCAGTCCGAAAGGAACTCGATGCCGCCACGGGCCGCCGCCGCCGTAGGGCCGTCTAATACCGGTGCTGCCGTACCCGCAGGGCGATTTGCACCTGCCGGTGCCCCAGGTGCAGCAACCGGAGCACCGGCAGGCGGAGTACGCATCGGGCGAGGAGGGGTTGGCGAACTGCGTTGAATATAAACCACCGGTTTAGCCGACCACCAGGCTGCACGCTGTAAGCCGTTAGTGTGCCAGCCGCCGGTACGGTCTATCAGGCCAAAGGTAGCGCCGCGGCTTGGCCAAAAGTCTTCGCCAAGGTAGTCAACACCAGTCCATAAAAACTGGCCTGACATAAAGGGATTATCGCGCAGGGCAAGCCACTGGCTAAGTACGTGGGTGTTTTCGGTGCCGATAACTACCCTGTCCGGATGCGCGTTATGGTAATCTACCAATTCGTTTTCCCGGTAGTTTTGCCCAGTAATATCCATTATTTCGGCAAGGCCGGTTTTGTATGCCTGCGAGGTTCCGTTAGGCTGCAGCAGTGCCATGGTAACCGGGCGGCTTGGATCCAATTGATGAATCAGGTCCTGCTGCATTTTGTATTTCCTAAAACCCGAGGTATCTCTCAGGTTATCATGGATTTCATTACCCACGCTATAGATCACTACACTTGGGTGATTGCGATCGCGTAAAACCTGGTCGCGGGTATCTTTGTCCCACCATTGCTTAAAATACAGGTTATAGCCACCGCCGTTGCCGCCATCTTTACCACGGCCGACTTTATTTGCTTCCCAGGTATCAAAGGTTTCGTTCATTACCAGGATACCCATACGGTCGCATAAATCTAGAAACTCAGGGGCCATTGCGTTATGTGAGGTGCGAATGGCATTGGCACCTATCTCTTTCAGTTTTTTAAACCGGCGCTCCCATACCGCCAGCGGCACAGCTGCACCAACAGCACCGCCATCGTGGTGTAAACAAACACCATACATTTTGATATTCTTGCCATTCAACCAAAAGCCGGTAGCCGCCAGAAATTTAGCTTCGCGTATACCAACCGGGGTGGTCACGGCATCGGTAGTTGCTGTGCCTGATATCAGTTTGGTGAGCACTTTATACATCTGCGGGCGTTGGGTGTCCCATAATGCAGGATTAGCTACTTCGATATTTTGAGTATAGTCGGCTGTTTTGCCTGCAGCGATGTTCTGTTTGCTCTCGCTGGTTTTTACTGTTTTGCCCGATGGGTCTATAACTGTAGTTTGCAAGGTATAAACTCCGGCCACAGCCGATTCATTGGTTACTTTGGCTTGTACGTTCAGGGCTGCCTTTTGTGCGGTCACATTTTGCGGCCTGATAAATACGCCCCAGTGATCAAAGTGGGCGGTGCCTGTCGATACCAGGCGCACATGGCGGTAAATACCAGCACCTGTATACCAGCGTGAAGATGGCTGCAAGCTATCATCAACCCTAACGGCAATGATATTGGGTTTGCCGCCAAAATTTAAATGGGGGGTGATATCGTAAGCAAAACTGACATAACCATAAGGGCGTTTGCCTACAGAAACACCGTTCACAAATACTTCGCTGTTACACATCACACCGTCAAATTCAATGCTGACCTTACGTTTGGCCTCAGCAGCATCAACCGTGAAAGTTTTACGGTACCAGCCTATACCGGCAGGTAAATAACCGCCGCCGCTGCCGGTAGGGTTGGTTTGTTCATATGGCCCTTCAATGCTCCAGTCGTGCGGTACATCAAGCGTGCGCCATTTGCTGTCGTTGAAAACAGGCCGTTCGGCCCCGCTGACGTCTTCTTTGATGAAACGCCAGTTTTTATCAAAATTGATAATGTTACGGCCTTGCCTGGATTGCGCATTGGCCGAATAAACTGAAAGCAAGCTGAATAGTAAAAACACCACAAAGAACAGTCGGTTTTGATGCATAATAACAAAGGTTTATATTTTAGTTGATTATAAATATACACAGATGGCAGGAATAAACCATCATGTTCTGTCATGACACTGGTGGTGGATCATAATGGTAATATTTTGTCTTAGTTCACCCTCAATGTTGTCGCTTTTACACGCTGTCAAATCTTGAAATGAATTCCATTTTTGTATCAAAACGCATAATCTTCTTAAATCAGATACTACTAATTGCAATCATTATGTCTACAGCATCTCAATCAAATGGACAACAAGGTAAACCAATCGACAGTGGCTGCGCGCCTGTCAATGGTCTTGACGTTTATTACGAAGTGTATGGCGAAGGCCGGCCTATAGTTTTACTGCATGGTGCTTATATGACCATTGATTTGAATTGGAGTCAATTAATTCCTGAGCTGTCAAAAAAGAGGAAAGTAATTGCCGTTGAATTGCAAGGACATGGGCATACACCGTTTTCAGATAGAAACTTGTCACGTGCTACTTTAGCAAGAGATGTGGAAGGAGTAATGGATTACCTGAAAATTGACAGTGCTGATGTGGCAGGATATAGTTTTGGTGGCTCTGTGGCTTACCAGTTTGCAATACAAAGTCCGGAACGGTTAAAAAAATTAGTGATCATTTCTTCTACTTATAAAAGTAGTGGTTGGATGTCTGAAGTAAATAATGCGTTTAAAAATATGAAGCCTGAATTATTTACAAACACCCCGATGAAAGCCGCATACGATGCAGTGGCGCCTGACAAAACAAAATGGACAAAGTTCCTGGAACAGATGTTTGCTTCAGCAGGCGAACCATACGATATGGGTGAAAACAATATCGCGAAAATCACCTCTCCCGTATTACTGATTTCGGGCGACAATGATGGACTGGATAAAATTGAGTTGGTAAAAACCTATCAACTACTGGGAGGTGCTGTATGTGCTGATTTTGGAGTAATGCCTAAATCGCAATTGGCAATTGTTCCTTCGCAGGGGCATAGAAGCTTGATGATGCAAACGCAAACAATACTCGGTTATCTGGATAGTTTTTTACAGTAACCGGGCTGAATACTGTTGTCAGCAAGAATGCTCACAGAATAGAAGGGACAAAATTCGTCATCGCATATTGTTTCGGCTTCATCCCGATGTGTTCTTTGAATATTCTTGAAAAATGGCTTAAGTTGGTAAAGCCAAGCCTGTAACCTACATCAGAAACAGAGAGCTTTTTCTCTTTCAGCAAAAGAGCGGCTTCTTTCATTCTGAATTCCTGATAGTAACTGAAGATGCTGTTGCCAAAAATCTGCCTAAATAAACGCTTCAGTTTGGTCGGGCTCATGCCGACACGAACTGCCAATTCCTTTATAACCGGCGGAGTTTCCAGGTGGCCAAGAATTTGCTCTCTTACTTTGTAAATGGTTTCTATATCTTGTATGTTCAAAGCATAAAGACGTTTGTCGTCCCGCTTTTCCAATTCCATCAATAATCGGCAAATCAGTTCTTCCGCTTTTATCCTCAAAAAAAACAGCTCGAAAGTTTTGTCGACAGGCTCAGCCAGGATTTCGTCCACAGTTTTCTGTAAAGAAGGGTAAATCATCTGTTCGAAAAGAAAGGGCTGCGTATTCTGTAGCAGGCTTTGCAAAGCCGGGGATTTATCCGATGAGTAAAAAAGCCCGTTCAGGTAATTTGCATCTATCTCTATATTGATAGTGGCTGTATTCGTGTGAATTGAAATAATATCGTCGGTATTTATACGGCTGGTTGCAATTAAGACGGAGGGCATTTCCATCAGATGCTTTCCCCCTGGTGGTATTTTTATTTTCGGAAAAATGTTTTGAAACTTAAAAAATATCATTCGTTTAGCAGCATTCATATCTCGGTTTTCGATGACTATTTCCTCATTCAGCTCGTAATCACTGATCAGCATTCGGATATGCTCATTAAAAATAAATCCGGTACAATGGCCTTTGCCAAACTGGAGCGGGATTTCTAATCTTCTGTGTTTTATTTCGGTTCCCAATAAATGAGCAAGCCTTTTAAGGACATTGGGAACTGTTGGATCATCCGTTTTCATAAAATGTCTTTTACGACTATTTTCATGTCTAATATAATTATTTTATATCTAAGATAACCGGCAATTTTGCATTGTCATTAAACAATGGGCAAGATTATGTTACTGAAAGACAAAAAAACAGCCATCATCGGTGCAGGACCGGTTGGCCTGACCATGGCAAGATTACTACAGCAGCAAGGCATAGCTGTAACGGTTTATGAAAGAGATAAAGACCCAAAGGCAAGAATTTGGGGCGGTACGCTTGACCTGCACAAAGGTTCGGGGCAGGAAGCACTGAAAAAGGCGGGATTGTTAGAAAATTATTATGCTATGGCAATACCTATGGGAATAGTCGTGGCCGATAAACAAGGAAAGGTGTTGTTCACCAAACAGCCTACACCCGAAAATCAATACGATAATCCTGAGATCAACAGAAACGATCTAAGGAAAATACTGCTGGACAGTTTAACGAACGATACAGTTGTCTGGGACAGAAAATGTACAGGACTTGAAGCTCAGGATGGAAGATGGCTGTTGCATTTTGAAAATGGGATGCAGGCAACCGCAGATTTTGTTATTGAGGCAAATGGGGGAATGTCCAAAGTAAGAAAATATGTTACGGATATAGAAGTTGAAGATACCGGAACGATTATAATACAAGGAGATATACCTCAACCTGAAACAAAATGCCCCGAATTTTATCAATTGTGCAATGGTAAAAGATTGATGGCTGCATACCAGGGTAATTTATTAGTTGCAAACCCCTACAACAATGGTGTGTTGACCTACGGTGTAATTTTTAAAAAGCCGGAAGAGTGGCTTGATAATAGAGGATTTGATGTTCAGACTACTAACAGCATCCGTGCATGGCTTTTAGACAGATTCGTGCATTGGGACGAACGTTACAAGCAATTATTCCGCTCAACATTATCTTTTTGGAGTTTGCCGACACGAAAATTACCGTTGGATAAACCCTGGAAAAATGATCGCCCTTTGCCTATAACGCTTATCGGAGATGCGGCTCATCTGATGCCGCCCTTTGCAGGTCAGGGCGTAAATACCGGGCTTATGGATGCATTAACCTTATCCGATAACCTTACTAACGGAAAATATGAAACTCTACAGGCTGCTATCGACAACTATGAACAACAAATGATTATTTATGCCTCAGAAGCACAACTTGCATCAAGCAAGAACGAAATAGAGATGCGCCATCCCGATTTTTCTTTCCAAAAATTTATCTATTAAGTTAACTGTCGTAAAAGAAGTTTTCATTTTGTAGCTGTAAATGCTATGGTATAAATTTAGGTGTAAGGGGAGGTTATTTAAACAGCCTAACGAACGGAACGCCCGCCCATCACACACTTTTGCCTTTGGGTGAACCTAGGGTGACCCCGGTGTGAGGCCGGTGTGAGTCCGGTTTTTACCGAAAAAAGATAGGTTCATTATATATGCATTCCGGGTTCAGTATAGGGTCATCTTAAGCAATGACAAAACCATCACTTTATCCCCTCCGATAATTATTCCTTTTATGTAGTAACCCAATGCTAAATTTTTACTACCTGTATTTTCTTGCATTTCTCCCATACTGTCATAAAGATTAAGATTGCCCGGGTATATAGAAAGCGCCCATTCAAATATTTGAATCGCTTCGTTATTTTTGCCTGCATAGTAGCGCGTTTTGCTGAAGTGCAAGTAGTAAATCTATTTCACAGTACGAAATTATGATTAGATTAGCGGTCAGCTAATACTGGTTTGATTAAACTATATATTATAATGCAAAAAATCTTGAAATATTCTAAATTATTGAGTGCTACGTTTATTGCTTCCCTCATTGTTTCAATGAGTTCTTGCAATAAAGATGATTCGAAACCTAAGACTGCACTTGTTAACCCGGATTACAAGAACCTGCAATTGAATAGTGGTTTTATCAATAACGGCTTTTCTATTAATGCGGAGAATTGGTCTGTTGAATATGTCAAGGATGCAGCATCGGGAGAAATACTACTCGATACAGCAGGGAAGCCAGTTGTCTTAAATGCTTGGGGTAGTGTAGAACTACAAACCGGCTGGTTAAAATTAGAGAAAAAACAGGTGGATGATTTGCTTACCATCTCCTTGAAGGAGAATTTTAGCGCTAATCCGAGAAAATTCTTAATTGGCATTATTGCCGATGGGAGACGAGATGATCTTTCTTTCACTCAAACCAGGGGCGAAGGATATGCGATAGTAAAAAAGGAAATTATAGAAGTACCTGGGAGTAGAAAAGAATATACAAGTAGTGAAGGTATTCATGAAGTTACCTTGAGTAACAGCTCTTCAACGGCTAAGAATATGGAAACTAGTGTTGTTTTTGAAGATGTACATTATGTGTCCGAATTCAGTAGTGAAGATTACGGTGCTTTCGACTGGGTGAACTCCCAGGATTCACTCATCTCTATGGATGAAATTGTAAGAGAGGGTGCAACTTATTGGGCAGCGAAAGTACCGTATAAAAAAGGTCAGTCTTTAGAACCTTATTTCAAACCGGGTAGTAAAGAGGAACTACTTGTTCGGCCTTATACTAACGTCAGAGTCGGTGGTGAGATGCTTTATTTAGAGCGTGAATGCCTTTATATCTTTACCGTTAAAAATCTATCATCAGGCAATACCTTTGAAATTTCCGGTAAGTGGAAGCAGAAGATACCTTTGTCACATACTACCCACATATACTAATGACAGCTTATTGATGCACCAACTAACCGGTAATGAACACCAAGACTTTAAAGCCAATTTCCAGAGTATTGGATTACCAAAAAACAGCCCGTTTTCCTAGACTTAGTTTTATTTCTTCCGTAACAATTATTTCATAGATTAAAATAAAGTGCCCTAATCATTCCCCTGAAATCGTTAAAACAACAAAACATACTGATAATCAGCGATTTTTGCTTCGTTACTGCGGAGATGAAGTGAACTCATACGTACATTCTCATTAGATTTCACTTCAATAAGGATAATTTCATTTTTCACTTGAAAAATGAAGTCCACTTCAGCCTGGTTACCCGAAGTCCAGTACCGAGGTTGCACTCAGCACACTGCCTTTGTTCAGGTAGCCATAACAGGAAGAGAAAGAGGTGAAACGATTTGGCTGAATTCGGTTTCTGATGAAGAATACCATAGAAATTGGGTTAGACATCACATTCTGACATTCTTGGGAAATGATAACAATATCAATTAAAAGATTGCCGAAACTCCAGAGGGGAAACTGAGGTTCTGTTTTTGAACAAACGATGAAACGATTGCGGATGTTCAAAACCGAGATGGTAAGCAATTTCTGAAACGGACATCCGTGTAGTTGAAAGCAACTCTTTGGATTTTTCAATCAGGCGGTTCTGGATATGCTGCTGCGTGGTTTGCCCGGTGCGGACCCTTAGCATATCACTCAGATAATTGGGACTGAGGTTAAGTTCGTTCGCCACAAAATGCACCGTTGGAATTCCTTTCATCAGCAATTGATCGTCTTTGAAATATCCATCCAACACAGTTTCTAATCTTAAAAGCAAACCGGTGTTTACTTTCTTTCTCGTGAGAAACTGACGATTGTAAAAACGGTCACAGTATTTTAGTAACAAGTCAATATTGGACACCAGCAAATCCTGTGTAAAGGCATCCATATTGGCATCGACTTCCTGTCCGATATTCCGAATAATGTCCATTACAGATTTTTCTTCTTTTTCGGAAAGATGAAGGGCTTCGTTAGCGGCATACGAGAAATAACCATAATCTTTGATCTGCACAGCCAAAGGATAACCCTGTAAAAAATCAGGATGCACTACCAGTACAAATCCTTTCACTCCATTTAGCAGCACATCTTCAAACTGCAGTACCTGGTGCGGAGCGATGAAGTACATAATGCCTTCATTAAAATCATAATACTGCTGACCGTATTTGCACTTGCCGCCTGCACAATCCTTCTTCAGGGCAACAACATAAAAATCCGTTGTTATGGCACTGAGAATGGTTTCCGGCTCCAGACTTACATCGTCAAAATCAAATACACTGATCAGCGGATTGGATGGTCGTTTCAATCCCAATAACTGATGCAGGGCACTAATGGACGAAACTTTTGCCGGAGCCTTCATATTTTGATTTTCTGATTTATACATTACTAAGTTACTGCTTTTTATTTTTGGGCTGAAAGCTGTTCTTTGCTGATCTGCTCAATCCCGTGTATGTACGTTGTTACCCGAAATTCCGGAAAGCGGCTTTTGAATTTTGAATCGTCAAATAAGTTATCGTGTTCGTATCTCGGTAAGAGCTCCAGCAGTTCTTTCATCTCTTTATTGAACAAAGACCCGATTTGAAAAACAAATTTCGGCAAGATCGAATAGTTCAATTTCTTACCGTAAATTTTGGAAGCCAGGGCAATAAATTCTTTGTAGGTGGGATGTGTTTCATCAACGGGCAAATGCCAGGTCTGGTTAAAAGCCTCCGGTGTATTTCCAATCAATGCAGTGGCGCGGCTTGCATCGGGAGTCCAGATCAGGCTCCTTTTTTTATTGTCGCGCAAAGGCACGCGCATTTTTTTCCCTTCTTTGATACTATTAAAGAGTAACGTGTTCGTTATGCTTTGCGTTTTTCCGGGTCCGTAAAATTCCGGAGCACGACAAATCACGGCTTCCAATCCGCCTGATCGTATTTCGTTCAAAACCATTGCAGCCATTTTTTTCCTGACTTCTCCTTTCCTCCCGACAGGAGCAAAAATGGTTTCTTCGGTTAAAATTCGGTCATCTTGCGGATACATATAGGTGTTGTCGAAAAATACCAGTTTAGTGTTGCTGATTTTGCAGGCATCGATCACATTTTGGAGAATGAGCGGAAACTGCTTCTCCCATAGACCGGAACTGATTGGCAGCCCTAAAGTGAAATACGCTATCTCGCTTCCCTTAACCGCTGCAATCGCCTGTTCTCTGATGGATAAATCTGCGGGAAAAACTTCGTCAGTATCATTTACTCTTTTAGCATTCCTGCTTACAATTCGGATATTGGATGTGTAATTAAGTTTTAATTCTCTTGCGAGTTCTTCGCCGATCTGGCCATTGGCGCCTAATATGGTTTGCATGATTCTATGATCTTTTGGTTATCGTTGTGATGTGTTTGTTTGCATCACTTTTTAATTTTCAATTGCTTTTCCAACTCGCTCATCACTACTTTCGCCATTTCTTTGGAGCTGAAAGGGTTTTGCCCGGTGATTAGTTTTCCGTCGACCACTACGTATGAAGTCATTGGAACAAATGCCTTTTTGTAGTCGGAACCGCGATCTCTTAATGTTTCTTCCAGGTTGAAAGGCACTTCTTTTTTCCGGCATACCAAACTTTCTTCAAACCAATTATAGCCGGTAATTTTTTTGCCCTTAATCAGATAATTTTCGTTGCTCAATTTCACATTGATTAAACCTCCAACTCCGTGGCAAATGGCTGCTACCATTTTATCTTTTTTGTACTGTTTGGCTATGATGTTTTGAAGGACAGCATTATCCGGAAAATCATACATCGTTCCGTGTCCGCCTGCTAAATACACGGCATCGAAATCTTCGTTTTCCACTTCTTTCAGACTTTTGGTACGCCTGAGCACTTGCCTGAAAGAAGAATCACTCCGATATTTTTTTGAAATTTTATCCAGGGTGAAAAATTTCAAACTTTCAGGATCAACCGGCGTTTCTCCACCGTCCGGACTTGCGATGGTAACCTCGTATCCTTTTGCTTTTGTCGCATCATAAATATGCGTGAGTTCACTCAGCCACAAACCGGTTGGATGATTTCCACTGGCGTAGATATTGATATTCGTAACAACGATCAAGAATTTTACCATGCCCATACTTTTCTTATTTAATGAAGCAAAGTTCAAAAGTAAAAAAGCAGGAGAAGTATCCTGATTCAGGTAAGTAGTAACAGAATCTCTGTTTGGATAATGAAATTACCCGGACAAATACACCGCGGAACAAAGACTATGTGAAAGTCAGCGCGAAATCTTCATCTTTACTGTTTCCAAAAAAAGGGAGGCTGTCATGGCTGAAGAGCAAACTGACATTTGTTGCTTAACAGAATTTTTGCTAGCGCTGTCTTACCTGTCTTTTTAGAATTTGTTTCTTAATTTTTCTTATCCTTGCATTGATTGATGGAACATTTTCTTTTTCTAATTCAACTAAAGTCAGTTCAAAATCCTCAGCCAAATCGCTTTTCTGCGCTAATAGTTCAGAAAGACCTTGTACTGAATTAACTCTTACAATCCGGGAATTGGTTTTGTTCATCGCCCACTTTGTTAATGTATCCCATGCATTACCAAATTCTTTATTGTTTAAATGAAGTCGTGGGGTTAATAGAGCTAAGTGCCACATAAGCTCTTTATCTTTTGCAAAGCTGCACAGCTTAAGTATTTCCTTCTTGTGCTTAGTTAGATATGTTGGCTCTTTGGCAGTGATTTTTTCAATAGCATCAGCAGCGCGCATTACCACAAGCCTATCATTATCAAATAGGTATTTAAAAAGTTCGTCAAAGTCTTTTTGACCTTTAATTTCTGAAATAACCAATTTGCTTTTCCCGATTGAACGCAAATCGCCGCCTGCTAATAATTTTTTAAATTCTGCCATAAAATTGTTGTTTTACTTTTTTTACAAAGCAGTTTCCTACCTTGAAAAGGCTGATTCAGTTGAGTTAGGATCAAAATTTATACTAGATGTAGTTACAAGAAGTTAATGTGATAAGTGCAATTAGTATTGATATTATATTTTTCATTTCTAAAACTGTTTATTTACCATGTTCAATATAAATACTTTTCCATTGCGGTCATAGCTATCAAATTTATGTATTACATGAATTGTTAAAGAAAAGTTACCAAATAAAAAGTTAATGTTCTGTTAAGCAGTTCTTATCGCGGTAGCTGAATGTAAAAGGTCGTACCCTTACCTTCTTCACTGGTAAACCAAATTTTTCCACCATGCCATTTCCACAACTGTTTTAATGATAGACATGCCCAGGCCTTTTTTGTTGTTAAGCTGGGTAGTCTCACGCGCCAGCAAGTCAGCTAAGTTCTGCACCATACCCAATTGGTAATAATGTTCCATCTTCTCTATAAATGGTACTTCGTTCTGCTTTGATCTTTGCTCCAAAGGGTGGATTGGTGAAAATCATATCGATTTTTTCCCTCGTGTCTGCTGCACATAATCAATTGTTGGGTGCATGTGAATTAATGAGCCTTTCAGATATCAGAGTTCGTGAAATAAGAAATGGATGCAAAACATCCGTTGAAACAGAAATGAAAGCGAACAGGCAAAAGATTGTTGAGAGGCAATATGAGTTATAAGATGTGCAGGAGAAGTTGTTTTAGGTAGAAGAAAATTGGATCAAAAACGAGATTTCGAAAGATACATGTGACAGGTGTATTCGACTTACAATCATACCATCCTTAATCTAAAGGGAGCCATTGAACGCCTTAGCAATGACCAGGGAAGGGCATTTGAAATACTTGAAAAAAACCTTAACCTGTGCAAAAGAGAGAGGTCATCAGCATGGTTTCCGACAACAACTTATACTATCAGGAAGGCAGCTATCGAACACCTGCAATGATGGCTGTATTACCCACAACTCTCTGTTAATAAAGGAAAAAGGATGTCTGATATATACAAAAAAAGGGATGATTTTTCAATCATCCCTTCCAGCGGAGAGAGAGGGATTCGAACCCTCGATACCCTTTTGAGGTATACACACTTTCCAGGCGTGCTCCTTCAACCACTCGGACACCTCTCCTTT
>Ga0160457_1000618_pt1 | contig 14156 bp, 11 predicted proteins | sample HID1972M_E6MG_FD_108242 | JGI IMG/M metagenome (GOLD analysis project Ga0160457, IMG submission 108242) | Enriched pill bug-associated microbial communities from UW Madison campus, WI, USA - HID1972M_E6 MG | ecosystem: Host-associated > Arthropoda: Insects > Digestive system > Unclassified ... | reverse complement strand
TAGGTACCTATGAATACCAGGACCAGGCGAGATCATATATTGGTTTCAGGTGTGTTTCTTCTTATGCAGGAACAGATATCAATTTTAAAAACTAGCGACTGAAAGTATAAACACATACAAACATTAAATTTATTAGAAAAACAACATGGCAGCAAAAAAGAAATTCGATTTGTTACACGTAGCAATATCGTGGGGTGCAAGTATTGTAATTATCGGGGCATTATTCAAAATTCTCCACCTTGGGGGAATTTGGGGCAATTACATGATTGGCATTGGTTTGGGTGTTGAAGCCTTTTTATTCTTTTTAACAGGGTTTTTTCCGCCAGTGCCGGAACCGGCATGGGATAGGGTATACCCTGAACTAAGTGATGATTTTACCGGCGAACTGCCTAAAGTTTCTGCACGTCCTGTCGCCGCACCTGCTTCAGGATTCTCTTCTACAGCAGCACTGGACAAAATGCTGGTTGATGCTAAAATCGGACCTGAGTTGATTGAGAGTCTGGGTAACGGTTTGCGCACTTTTGGCGATAAGGTAGCAGCAATTTCAAATGTTACAGATGCATCGGCAGCAACTAATGAATTTACAGGTAAAGTAAAACTGGCTTCTGCAAGTTTTGATAATCTAAACGGTGCCTTTAGTAAAGCAACCGCACAATTAGTTGAAATGGGTGAAAGCGGCGGTGATTCTAAAGCGTATCACGAGCAGGTGACCAGCCTGGCGAGAAATCTTTCTGCTTTAAACGCTGTATATGAGCTGGAACTGCAGGACTCAAGTGCACACCTGAAATCGATGAACAAGTTTTATTCGAACCTGTCACTGACCATGCACAATTTTAATGAGTCTATGGAAGATTCTAAACAGTTCAAGGAAGAAGTTGGTAAACTGGCCAAAAATTTATCTTCACTGAACGCTATTTACGGCAATATGCTGACAGCTATGAACCAGCCACGTATTTAATCAGGTAATCAATTATTTAATAATTAACCACGGACCTATAAATAATGGCAGGAGGAAAAGAAACAGCGAGGCAGAAGATGATCAATATCATGTACTTGGTATTGTTGGCTATGCTCGCCCTGAACGTATCTGATACTATACTTAATGCATTTAAGAATATCAATGATAGCCTTGAATCGTCAAGGACAAACGTAAACACCAGTATTGAGCAATTGTTTACGGCTTTTCAGAACACTAAACTTAAAGAAGAACCTGCAAGGGCACAGCCGATTTGGGAAAAAGCCAATCAGGCAAAAGCATATGCAGATGAATTGAATAATTATGTTCAAAAATTAAAACAGGACTTTAATACTGCCGGCGGCGGGTTAAGCGAAGAGACAGGTGACCTGGTTGAAAGAGGTAATCTTGATATCGCACAGGGTATCATGATTAACCAGAGGGAGGGTGAAAAATTAAAGGCCAAAATTAACGAAACACGTGAAAAGCTGATCGCCTTACTTGCACCTGAAGACCGTAAAAATGTTTCCTTTTCGTTGGAGGCCAGAGATGCTGAAAAAAATATATCAGGTAAGAAATCATGGGAGGATATTAATTTCGGTGAAGGCACGCCTTTAACGGCAGCCAATACTGTTTTATCAAAAATCCAGGCAGATACTAAAAATGCTGAGGCTGAGATTGTGAAGAAATTATTCGGGAATATGGATAAATCTCTCGTAAACCTCGATCAGTTTGCAGCAGTTGCAGTAGCACCTACATCTTATGTGATACAGGGGCAACCTTATTCTGCCCAGGTTTTCCTGACAGCCAGTGACTCTAAGTCAAGTCCTGAGATTACAGTTGGCGGGGGCCGTCTTGCGGTTAAAGATGGTAAAGGTACTTATACCGGCAGTACCGGATCGGTTGGTGTATTTAAATGGGTAGGAACTATCCGCGTAAAACAAACTGACGGACAGGTTAAGGAATACAGGACACCAGAGCAGGTTTACCAGGTGGCAAAACCTTCTGCCACAGTTTCTCCTGATAAGATGAATGTGATCTATGCGGGGATCCCTAACCCATTCTCGGTATCTGCGGCCGGTTTTCCGCTGGAAAGCGTAAAGGCAGGTATATCCGGAGGTACAATTAATGGTTCCAACGGTAAATTTATGGTGAATGTAGGCAGTGACCAGGTAGGTAAAGTAGTTAATATTAACGTTTCTGCAAATGCAGGCGGAAAAACTATTAACCTGGGTGCGCAGCAATTCCGGGTAAAAGCGTTGCCTACACCAAAAGCGTTCATTAAAGGAAAATCAGGCGGAAGTGTTGACCTGGAATGGTTGGAAAGATCAAGCCAGATTGATACAGAGCTGGAAGATTTTGTGTTTGATATTAAATATAAGGTGATCAGGTTCTCCGTGACATTTATTAATCCAAGGTCTGATGCTGTGACTATACCTAATAGTGGCGGCTCATTTGCCGGACAAGTAAAAGGTGCCTTGAATTCAATCAAGCCGGGAGCTACAGTTATCTTTAAGGATATCATTGCTGAAGGCCCTGATGGCAGACAGAAGAATCTGGATGGAATAACATTTACAGCTAAATAGAAAGATGATAGCTTCATAACAATTAAAAGACAAATATTCACTGATGAAAAAAGTCCTGTACACTATTATTCTGCTGTTTTTAGGAACAGCGTCTTTTGCCCAGAATCCTGTAACACAGGTTACTGCGGCTGATGCAAAAAAGACAAAGATAAAAACACCGCCTAAAGACGGGTTCTATGCCAGAAAGGATGTGGATAGTAGTGTTATGGTTCCATTTGCCGATGTAAGGGAAGAGGATGTGTTTTATTCAAAACGTATCTGGCGGGAAATAGATTTACGTGACACCATCAATTCTGTGTTGAAATCAGAAACTTCTGCCAAGCTGATTGACATATTGATGGATGCTATAGCTAATGAAGAGCTGACAGTATATTCACCTAAGGATACAGCTGCGGGCAAATTGCTGGAAGATAATGATTCGTTTAAGATTGCCCTAACCGCAGAGGATGCTTTGCGCAGTGCCAGGGGTACTGTTGAAGGTGAAGCAGATTCAACCGGAAAAATCGGGGCACCTACGCTGAGAAGGCTGCGGTCGGACGATTTCCTGAAATACAGGATTAAGGAGGACTGGATCTTTGATAGTAAAAGATCTGTGTTTGAGCCACGTATTATTGGTATTGCGCCTATGAAGATGGTGGAAGGGAACTGGCAGCCTGTATTCTGGATTTACTACGATGAGGCTAGGCCATTATTGAGTAAATCACGTCTGACCAATCCTGCCAACGATGCTTCGGTATTGACTTATGATGACTTTTTTGTGAGACGTTTATTTGCCAGTAACATCGTTAAAGAGACAAACCCTGCAAATAAGACGATTATTGAGATACTTAACCAGACAGATCCGAAAGATCCGAGGAAATTATATGAATCTGAACGGATTAAAAAAAGTATCGCAGATTATGAGCAAAGTCTTTGGGAGTACTAGAGCTGTCTCTCAGGCTGATTGTGAAAGGATTTCCTTTGGTTAAAATAAAGCATGCTACATTCCGGCTGGAACCTTTGCCGCTTCGCGGGCGAATTCCTAGGCCGTCATATAGCATGCTTTATTTTTTTTAAAGCTCCTCCTTAGGACTTACCCAAGCCGAGATACAGGATAAACTACTCCCTGCAGGGAGTATGACCGTTTTATAGTTTACTAGGTAACGTTTAAGCATTATGGTGTAAGAGGAATGATTCCTGTCACAGACTATAACTGATATATGCCAAATTGCTGTAAACGTTTAACTGTAACTAGGGATAATATATTTTGTCAATAGGTCGAATGCCTTCTTGGCTTTCCAAGAGCCGTAATTACCTTGGGTGAACACTGCCACGAGGTCTAGTTCGCGGATCAAAATGATATATTGACCGCCGTTTCCCGAGGCTATGATAGCCTTGTAAGTTTTGCCGCCTGTTACGATCTCTTCGTTATACCAATAGTAACCGTAATAAGCAGGCCGGGGTGTGGCAACGGTGCTTTGGCTTATTTTAACAAAGGAATAATCTGGAATGAGAATATTTGCTGTGGTAGATCTGCTGATCCATTTTTCAGAAATAAGGCATCGACCATTCCACATGCCTTTATTTAACACCAGTTGCCCGATCTTCATTATATCGGCCGGCCGGATGAAAAAGGAACCGGCAGTTGTGGCCTGGCCTTTCGAGTCAACCGTCCAGCGGTAATTTTTGATACCCAGTGGCTCGAACAGGTACTTTTTGGCGAAGTTTATGATCGTCATGCCCGATACCTTGCTAATAATGCCGCCAATGATCATGGGATCGCAGGAGGTATAAGCCCAAACCTTTCCGGGTTGGTTTTTCATAGGCAGCCCTAACGAAAACTGTACCCAGTCCCGGCTCCTTTCCATATCCGACTCGCAGTCTTTCCCGTCGTCCCATTCATCACAGTCAAAACCCGATCGCATCTCGAGCAGGTCTTTAATGGTTATCTTTCTTTTTAATGGATCAGTAACAAACGCTTTATTTTCGGGAAAGAAAGTATGGACCAGCTGTGTCTCGTCCTTGATCATTCCATGGTCGATTGCTATGCCCACGAGCAAGCTCGTCACCGATTTAAAGGCGGACCTCATATCATGCAGCGAATCGGCAGTAAAGCCATTAAAATATTGCTGATACGAGAGCTTGCCGCCTTTTGCAACCAGTACACTATGTATACCGGTGTAAGTCTCCTTGTGGATGTCTTCAGTCATCTTGCTCAGGTCATTTTCCTGTAATTTTTGACCATAAACAGCTATCGGTGAGCCGAATGTCAATATCATAGATAGAAGGAATAGAAATTTTCTCATACGGGGTCTTTATTATTAGTTAACGTGAGTTTGGGATAATTAAGACAAGCGGAAAAAATTGAGCGCGAGTGGTTTGATATATAAGTATTTGAATATCGATAAGTAAGAATATTTATTATATTTAAGTGTCGAGTTTAAAAAACCACATCATATGCTTACCCTGATAAAATTATAGAAATTTTCGTAAAAGTTGATGACTTCTGCCAAGAATTTGAAACTGATGAACCCGATAACGGAACAATTAACCCGAATTCACGTTAATTTAATTGTCTGTCCATAACATACTAAGCATTATGCTAAGGGATGGCCCTCCCTTGTACAGCAAGTCTTTTTAAGCGAAGCCAGGAGAACCCCCCTTAATCTATCTTTTAAAATAATCAGTCAGCGCCTTGACCTGTGCTTTATTTAACACTGATGCCAATTCACTCTCTGATGCTTCTTTAATCCTTTTCACAGATTTAAAATGGCGCAGCAGTTTATCTGCTGTAGTTTTCCCGATGCCTCCAATAGCTTCCAGCTCTGTCTTTAACGTACCCTGATCCCTTTTCTTCCGGTGGAACGTAATGCCAAAGCGATGGGCCTCATCCCGCAGCTGCTGGATAATCTTTAAGGTTTCTGATTTTTTGTCCAGGTGGAGCGGATAGCTGTCGCCCGGATAGTATAATTCTTCGAGGCGTTTGGCAATACCGATGACCGTAACTTTTTTGTCAATACCCAGCTTCTGAAGACTGCTTACGGCAGAGGATAGCTGGCCTTTGCCTCCATCGATGATAATCAGTTGAGGTAATGTATCATCTTCTTCCAGCATGCGCTTATATCGCCTGTAAACAGCTTCCTCCATGGTCGCAAAATCATTGGGACCTTCTACTGTTTTTACGTTAAAATGCCTGTAGTCTTTTTTGGAGGGTTTTGCGTCTTTAAAAACTACTATAGCAGAAACCGGGTATTGACCCTGGAAGTTAGAATTATCAAAACATTCTATGTGTACAGGAAGCTGCGTGAGCCGCAGGTCTTTCTGCATTTGGGTTAATATACGTTCAGACCTTAAATCCGGGTTAAGCTTTTCGTACTGATTGAGTTTCTCCTTTTTAAAGAACAATACGTTCTTATGGGAGAGGTCCAGCAGGTTCTTTTTTTCACCGAGTTTTGGGACGGTAAATTTCAGGTTGGTATCGGCCAGTGTAATTTCAAAAGGAACGATGATCTCTTTAGAAGTACTATGGAATTTTGTGCGGAATTCGGTAATGGCTATGGTAAGCAGCTCCTCGTCTGATTCGTCCAGCCGTTTTTTGATCTCGATCGTTTGTGTCTGAATGATGCTGCCGTTCATGATTTTGAGATAGTTAACGAAGGCATAACGTTCATCTGAGGCGATACTCACCACGTCAACATTCGTAATTGAACTGTTTACCACGGTAGATTTACTCTGATATTTCTCCAGTACCATTAGTTTGCGCTGATACTGGTGAGCATATTCAAAGTTCAGGGCCGCAACGGCATTCTTGATAGTTAGTTTTACCTCCCGGATAACATTGCCGATTTTACCGTTCAGGATGTCTTTGATCTCTTCTATATTTTTATCATAATCTTCAAGCGACTGGTAGGCCTGGCAGGGACCTTTACAATTGCCGATCTGGTATTCCAGGCAGACTTTAAATTTACCAGCGGTTATATTTTCCGCAGTTAGCGGCAGGTTACAGGTCCGCAGCGGATAAGTCTCTTTAATCAGATCCAGAATGGTATGCATCATCCCTACTGAAGCATAGGGCCCGAAATACGTTGAGCCGTCCTTTACCATTTTCCTTGTCCAGTATAATCTCGGAAACGGTTCTTTTTTGATAATAATCCAGGGATATGTCTTATCATCTTTTAACATAATATTATACCGCGGCTGATGTTTTTTGATCAGGCTGTTTTCCAGCAGCCAGGCATCAATCTCGGTATCTACGATAGTAAAGGTAATTTTGCGTATCCTGGAAACCAGCACCCTGGTTTTGCCGTTCATCTGGTTATCCTGGTTGAAGTAGGAGCCCACCCGGTTTCTCAGGTCTTTGGCCTTACCGATATAGATCAGTGTATCTTCCTGGTCCCAGTATTGATAAATACCAGGCTTGTGCGGAATATCAGCTAATACCTTTCTGTAATCAAAAGTGCTCATTTAAAACCCTAACTTCTTGTCCAGTTCTGTTGTATCAGTCTGTTGCTGCTGATACTGGTTACAATCATAAGTAATAGAGACGCCGTTCTTAGGTATTTCAAAATCACCGGTACTTACCTTTAATTTAGGATTGGCATATACTTTTTTTAGAAATCCTCCAAAAACCGGTAATGCAGTTTTGGCGCCTTCCCCCTGGTTGGTATTAATAAAGTGGAATGCACGGTCTTCACAACCCGTCCAAACCCCGGCAACCAGATCTGGCGTAATACCTACAAACCAGCCGTCTGAATTGTTTTGTGTTGTTCCGGTTTTGCCGCCAACAGGATTTTTAATGCCAAACTTGCTGATAAGGCTGTATCCATATCCGTTTTTCACCACACCTTCAAGCATACGGGTCATCACGTAAGCAACTTCTTCGTTCATTGCAGGGTGTTTCTGCGGGGTTTGTGAAAACAATAACACACCGTTTTTATCCTCAATTCTTAAAATATAAGTGGGCTGTGTCCAAATGCCTTTGTTTGCAAATACCGAATATGCGCCTACCATATCAAATACTGAAGCATCGAATGTACCAAGGGCAATGGATGGATAGGCCGGAACGTTAGAGGAAATGCCCATTCTTTTGGCAAGGGTAGATACCGCAGTAGGACCTACCTGTTTCATCAGATACGCAGCAACAAAGTTTTGAGAGTATGCCAGGGCTTTCTGCAGGGTGATGTAGCCAGGCAGCGTATTTCCAGACTTAGGTGCCCAGGGTTCACTGCCGGGCACTTCAATTGTCACCGGTTCATTTAATACCTGATAGCAGGGTGAATAACCATTTTCAATTGCGACCGAATACGTAAACGGTTTGGCTGTAGAGCCCACTTGCCTGGTACCCATTTTTACCTGGTCATATTTAAAATGCTCATAATTGATACCGCCAACCCAGGCTTTTACATAACCTGTTTTCGGATCCATGGCCATCATCGCATTGCGCAATAATAATTTATAATATTTAACCGAATCAATGGGTTTCATCAGTGTGTCAATATCCCCTTTCCAGGTAAAAATGCTCATCCTGATAGGGGTATTGAAATCAGCTTTGATCTCTTCATTTGATTTTCCTTCTAACTGTAAAGCTTTATACCGGTCAGATCTTTTAACTCCTTGTTCAATCTGCATTTCCTTCCCCTTAAAAGGGTCTTTACCTTTCCAGCTTTTAAGGAATTGTGCCTGAAGTACCTTCATTGCTTCTTTTTGTGCATCTTCAGCATACACTTGCATATCATAATTGATGGTTGTTATGATTCTAAGGCCGTCCCTGTCCAGGTCATACGGCGTGCCATCAGCTTTCAGGATGGAACGTTCCTGGAAAATCCTTTTGATATCGCTTTTTAATACTGCCCTGAAGTAAGGGGCAATGCCATCGTTTACCGTGGCAGCGCTGAACTTTAAACCCAAAGGTTTTTCTTTTTCCAGTTCAAACTGCTGTTCAGTAAGCATGTTCTCTTTAACCATGTTGGCCATCACTGTGTTACGGCGGGCCAGCGATCTCTCCGGATTCCGGGTAGGAGAGTAACGGGTAATGCCTTTTTGCAAACCGACAAGAGTTGCGGCTTGTGTTACAGACAGTTGGTCGGGCGTAGCATTGAAATAGACCCTGGCTGCTGATTTAATGCCGTATGCCTGGTTACCAAAATCGACCGTATTCAGGTACATGGTGATAATTTCTTCTTTGGTATAGTTCCTTTCCAGTTTCACGGCGACAATCCATTCCTGAAATTTTTGCATCATCCTTTTGAAAAAATTGCGCTGGCGCCCTTCTTCAGAAAAGAGATTAAGTGCAAGTTGTTGTGTGATGGTACTTGCCCCCTGTTTTTTACCAATCAGGTTGTAAAAAATAATGGTAAATGTACGTTTGAAATCAATACCGGAATGTTCATTGAACCGGGTGTCTTCAGTGGAGATCAGTGCATTGATTACGTTTGGTGATATTTCGGGGTAAGTTACATTAGATCGGTTCTGGATAAAATAGGTACCTAATACCCTTTTGTCTTCTGTCAGGATTTCAGTTGCCTGGTTGCTTTTAGGATGTTCAATGTCCCTGAAGGAAGGCAACGCACCAAACAGGCCAAAACCTATGGCAATGATAAACAGTGAAAAGAGAACAAGCGCTCCAATTAATAACTTCCAGAGTGTGAGGTTGTAATTTTTTATCTCTGCAGCTGAAATGTTTTTGGTCATTTTTCGTAGTTATTTTTGTAGAATTCTAAGTATCTGTTTACGAGATCTTTGCTTTGAAGCTTTTCGAAATTCTCCTTGCTGATGATGAAACTGTTGTATATACCGGCGGGGACTTTCATGATTTGCTTCAACTGCGGGTTTATTCCGGCAGCGTAACTTTTTACTTCTGCAAAACTACTAAAGTTCCCAACATATATCAGTTGATCATTGTCAAATTCCGTTAACCTGTGCCTGAGGCCGCTGTCTGCATAGTTCCCACGGTTAAACTGCCCGATGCCAAAACGGGAAGAACTCAAAGTAAGACTGGCATCAGCTACATCGATCACATAATAATATATTTGTGATGGAGCGGTACTGAACAGGGAATTTGAGGTAATCGCGGTCTCTGCTGCTTTTATAGTCTCAAGGGCTTTCGTGTCCTGCGGTTTTATTTCTGCACTTGCTTCGGCAGGTTGTACCCGGTCTGGTTTTGCGTTTTCAACAGTGGGAAAAAAGCGCGGTTCATTAGCATCAAAATCCGGCAAAGCAATTTTTCTGTTTTTGAAATCGGCCATATGAGTGGCCAGGTAGAAAAGATGATCGTTTATCAGCGGAACAATCAACTTATCATCAGGATACCGGTTGTTAATCTTTTTAAATGCATTGATCAGGCTGTCGACCGGTTGTGTCCTGCCAATAGCGATCGCTTGTAAATAGGCCAGTTGCGGGCTGAATTCATTATCCGGATAGGCAGATGAAATAGCAGAAACTGAGGCGATGACCTGCGGAAAAGCGCCCTGTTCGTACTGGTCAAAAATCGTGTTGTACCGCTGGATAACAGCGGCCTGTGCAGCAGATTGTTTAACAGAAAAATCAGGGTCCAGGATCGTTTTTGCATAATTACTTTCCGGAAATCTGGTTAGCACTAAATTCTTATATTTTTCTGCGTTTGCAGGATCATTGTCTTTGAAGCCCAGATACAAGCTGTAGTAAATAGCGGCTAACTTATTGTTTTCAGGAAAACGCGTCAGTATTAGCTGGTAAATCCTGATGGCCTCCTGCTGGTCGTTTAACTCCTGTTGATAAAAGCTGGCGATGTCGTAGTAGGCATTAATGATTTTTTGTGCAGATGCAGCAAGTAAATCAGGGCTTACCGGAACAGCCATTAGATACTGGCTGACCGTTTCTGAATAGTTTATAGCTGATCCTGTATTCCCGTTAGCAGCTATGGGGCCATCTTCTGCTTTGATGATGTTTCCTGCCGTGGTTTGTGCAGATGATTTTACACTTTGCCGCCAGTTATCTTCCCTTTTTCTGCTTCCCCACCTGGTGAGAAAATCTGAATAGCCCCTGCTTATTGCCGTATTGTTGGCAAAATAAAAAATACCGCCAGTTTCCTGTGTTACCTTGCTGTTGCCTGCAGCAGGAAGAGGATTGGTTAATGGATTATTATCAATGCCGGCCATATGTACTACCGGTGAAACCTCTTCTTTAAGTATATCTTTTATCCTGGCTGAACGTTCAGTTTGAGGAAGGGCGGCAAGCATTTGCAGGGTATCTTCCAGGGCAATAATTTCATACCTTTTGGTTAGGTATTCGAGATTCTCGGTTTTTTTTACGATCTGCTCATATCCTGAATAGCTTTTAGGCAATGTATTTATAGCGCTGTCATAATAAGATTTTGCCTTCAGAAAGTTACGGAGGTTTTTGAAATTTAAGTCAGCAATACTGAGATAAGAAAGCCCCTTCTGATAATTGTTCTTATTTCCGGACTGAATAGCTTGCCGGTAATATTTTTCCGCTTCTGCGTAATTGCCGTCATCTGCATAACTCCCTGCAACCTGGAAATAAACCTGGTCGGTATAATCCAGGTTTTTATCATCATGTAATAACGCCAGTAACTGTTTTTTACGATTTAAATGCGCTCCGTTTAACAGGCCTTTGATCTTGATACTGTTAAGGTTAGCATTGAAATACAATTCAAAGGCAGCATTGCTTTTTTGCACACTGGTATAATTTTTTAGTGCTGCCGGGTATTTTTTCTGCTTTTCATATAACTGTGCCAGGATATAAGTCCACCGGATACGGTTACGTTTCAGGTTAGTTTCTTTGATGGCCTTTTCCAGCAAAGGAATGGCCTCGTCAATTTTGTCCTGGTAAATGAATAGTTGCGTAATGGTGGCTATTGGTTCGGCAGTATTGGTTTTAGCCAGGGATAGCTTGTGATATACAGTATCCAGTACAAGTGCCGCCTCTTTTAAATTATTGAGTTGCATTAAACTTCTGGCTTTCCAGTTCAATGCGCTGATGTGTATATTTGGCTCACCCTGATAGGTTTTTGCCGCATAATCAAAATATTCCTGTGCAATAAAATAGTTGGCCTTGAAATAAAAAGCTTTGCCCAGTAAAAGATAAGATTCAGGAATATAATTGCTTAATGTTTTTTCGGCAATGACCGCCCTGGCTTTTACAATTATTGCATCAAGTGCCTTTTCATTCACTGGTGCGGGATTAACATTACTGGCAGTGAATTTTTCAGGTGTGGTATAAACGGGTAAAATCTCGTTGTAGTTATCTGCATAATTTTGGTAAAGCTCTTCTTCGTAGTTATTTAGAATAACATTTGAATTATAGATATAATTATAACGTGCACCAAGATTCTGCAGTCCCCTGTTTATGGCGGTGTCTTTCTGGCTGCTGCAAGCGCTAAGGAGATAAGTTCCTATGCAAAATAAACGTAACTTTAAATTCGAGGGTACAAAATTTTTCAAAGGTACTTTTTGTTCAATAACTTAATACAGGATAGAATGTATGCAAAAATATTTTTATTCGACAATATTTCCAGGTAAAAGGCTATTTTATTTATACAATATAAAACAATGAATCACATGGAAAAAGATAAAGGTGCAGCAAATTTTATAAAGTTTACCGGGTTGGGTTTCCAGATGCTGGTTATTATAGGCTTGTTTACTTTTGCAGGATATAAAATTGACAGCTACCGGTCAAATGATAAACCCCTGTTTGTCGCCCTGCTTGGAGTTTTAGGTGTTATTGTTTCTTTATACCAGGTGATTAGACAATTAAATAATAAAAAGTAAACAAGCAATCCGGCAGCTATTTTATACTTTTGTCAAAAATATAGTTTTGAGCATAGCCAAATTTACCCTGTACTACTTTATTTACACTCTTCTGCTTGCCGGGATAGCGTGGTTATTGCCCGTCTTATTTCCACAGTCAGTACTGCTGGTTAAAAAATTCTGGTTGGTTTTCTGTTTCCTTGGCGGCATTACCTATATCGCTTATATTATGGCTTACCTTGGGATTAAAATGAACCCGGAAGCCGGTATAATGGCAATAATGGGATCAATTGCCTTAAAGATGATTTTTTCTATGGTATTTGTGCTGATTTACAGCCTGAACAGTAAGGAAAAGGGAATGGTTTTTGTCCTCAATTTTTTTTCTTTATATTTATTATTCAGCTTCTTTGAAATATCCTCTTTGTTACGTAACTTGCGCCACCAAAATAAACAGTAAAAATCTGCCAGTAAATGGATTGTAGCCACCTTTTTGATTTTAAAGTTAATAAGCTAATCGTTGCTTTTACGCTTTTTTTAGCGTTTTTCTGTGTAACACCTATGTTATACGCACAGGAAGACACCACTCATGCGACAGAAAATTCCCCTGTCCATCCTGAACAAGAGAAAAAGTTCGACATTGGTAAATTTGCATTGCATCATATCGGCGATTCCCATAGCTGGCATGTAATCGGAGATACTTATATTAATCTTCCTGTTATTTTATACACAGCTGATGGGTTCGTAAACTTCAGTTCTGCTGATTTTGATCATGATGATGAAGCAAGAACAGTGGTGGAAAGAAAGGGTCTCCGTTTTGTGAAGATGCATGAAAAAATTTATTACGCTTCGGCCACTGCCAATGCAGAAGGACAGTACGTGAGCCTGGATGAAAAACACCATCCGCATAATGCACGTCCGCTGGACCTGTCTGTTACTAAAAATGTTTGTACACTAATTATATCTATAGTTATCCTGCTGTTGGTTTTCTTAAATGTGGCCAGCAGTTATAAGAAACGTGTAGGAAAATCGCCGAAGGGATTACAGTCCTGGTTAGAGCCTGTTATATTATTTGTCCGTGATGACATTGCTAAGCCAAACCTTGGACATAAGTATGAGCGTTTTATGCCATACCTGCTTACTGTATTCTTTTTTATCTGGTTTAACAATATGCTTGGACTGATCCCTTTCTTACCAGGGGGGGCTAACTTAACAGGTAATATTGCCGTAACCATGATTTTGGCTATTGCTACCTTTTGTCTGACCGTATTTAACGGTAACAAGTACTACTGGAAGCATATTTTTATGCCAAGTGTGCCATGGTGGATGTATATTGTAATGGTACCGGTAGAACTGTTTGGTATTTTTACGAAACCTATCGCTTTAATGATCCGTTTATTTGCTAACATCACAGCGGGTCACATTCTGGTTTTGTCACTGATATGCCTCGTGTTCGTATTCAATAGCCTGTACATAGCTCCTATTTCAATTGCGTTTGCAGTATTTATCGGCGCCATCGAGTTGCTTGTTGCCTTTATACAGGCATTTATATTTACCATATTGTCAGCCTTGTTTATTGGTATGGCAATAGAAGAACACCACTAATACGAATTATTTTTTAAAAACAATTAATATATAAAATCATGATTACAGGAAGTATTGCTGCAATTGGTGCAGGATTAGCTGCGATTGGCGCTGGTCTGGGTATCGGACGCATTGGTGGTTCAGCTATGGACGGTATTGCCCGTCAGCCTGAAGCTGCCTCTAAAATTCAAACTGCTATGTTAATCGCTGCTGCCTTCGTTGAAGCTGTTGCGCTTTTCGCAGTTGTTGTTGCCTTAATGGGTAATGGCTAAAAATTAAAAGTACCAGATAGCGATATCTGGTACAATT
>Ga0160457_1000607_pt1 | contig 14440 bp, 11 predicted proteins | sample HID1972M_E6MG_FD_108242 | JGI IMG/M metagenome (GOLD analysis project Ga0160457, IMG submission 108242) | Enriched pill bug-associated microbial communities from UW Madison campus, WI, USA - HID1972M_E6 MG | ecosystem: Host-associated > Arthropoda: Insects > Digestive system > Unclassified ... | reverse complement strand
GCTCACCGCATTTATTGACTACCTTCTAAAGCCGGGCTATCCGGATGTTAACCGGGACAGGGAGCTGTTTGTCAACAGGATGCGTTTCGAATCGTCGAAAGCAGGCTGGATGAGCCAGAACAGTCCGAGCTTGCATTTTTTTAATGATTATGTAACGAAGCTTAAAACACCTTTTAAAATGGCCTTATATACCAGTGCACAGCCGACCAATGCCTATCAAAATAATAAAAAGATTTCAGTAGATCTGAAATACACCAATGTAGCCTTCTGGGAAGTTTTTCAATATGAATTTGTAGAGGGAAAACCCTATAATAAACAACAGATTACTAACGCGGATAAGGTGGCTGTAATTACTACAGATGCAAGGACAAGGTATTTTGGAGAAGGCATACCTGCGCTGGGAAAATACATAGAGGCCAATAACACGCATTACAGAATAATAGGTGTGGTTAAGCCTGCACCTTCGCTCAATCTTTATTGTTCTTCTGACGTCTATCTCCCCTATACGCTTTCGAAAATAAACCTGAAGGACCCTTCTTTAATGGGCGGCTTTTTTGCAACGTTGCTGGCAGAAAAGAAAGAGGATTTAGCGCTGATAAAAAATGAATTTGAACTGATGGTAAAAAAACTTCCCCGGCCGGATAAGGAAATGGATATTGTCATCAGTTATGCAGATAGCTATCTGGAATCATATACGCGGAATTATTCCGGCGGAAGTAAGAGTTCCGGCAAAACCAGATATATGTTAATGTTAGGTGGTTTTATATTTCTCTTTATGCTTTTGCCCACGATAAACCTGGTGAATATTAATATGAGCCGTATTATGGAAAGATCGTCCGAGATCGGGGTAAGGAAAGCTTTTGGCGCATCAAGGAATACCCTTGCCTACCAGTTTATTGTCGAAAACCTGATCTTAACTTTATTTGGCGGGTTATTAGGGCTGGTATTTTCGCTGATCGCCATAGCTATATTAAATTCATCTGACCTTGTGCCGCATCTCAATTTACAGATTAACCTTACGGTTTTGCTCTATAGTTTATGCGCCTGTTTAGTTTTCGGCTTGTTTTCCGGTGTTTATCCTGCATGGCGGATGTCAAAACTAAATGTCGTTACTGCATTAAAAGTGAATAATTAACCTCATTAAAAGAAATCATATGATTAAGCACTTATTTAAACTGATCTGGAACAAGAAAAAGGAGAATTTTCTGCTCATTTCAGAAATATTAGTATCCTTTATGGTGATGTTTGCTGTGGTCACGCTTATTGTTCATTTCTATAATAATTATAGCAAGCCTATGGGTTTTGATTATGAGAATGTATGGATCGTGAATATGGACACGCCATTTCAGTCAAAGGATAAAGACACGTTAACCATGAACCATGAAGCCTTAAAAAATGCATTGCGCTCCATGCCGAAGGTTAAATATGTAAGTTATACCTCCGCGAATACACCGTTTTCCAATTCGATGATGACTACCGGCTTAAGCGATAAAAACAAGAATATCCATGTACATACCTATAATGCTGAGGATGAATATTTATCCGTACTGGATATGAAACTGGTTAGCGGCAGATGGTATTCACCTGCAGACCGGGCGGTGGCTATTAAAAGTATTGTCATCAATAAAGCAGCTGCACAGGAGTTATTCGGGACAATAGATGTAGTGGGTAAAGTACTTGGAAAAAAAGACGAAAACAGAATGAAAATAATTGGTGTGGTGGAAGATTTTAAAGACAAGGGTAATTTTTTAGCGCCCGATCCTTCGATCTACACAAGAATTGATACCGGTAATATAAGGGGAATAAATAGTCTGCTGATCCGGGTATCGCCAGACGCAGACGCAGCATTTGAAAGCAGGGTATATAAACTCATCGCCGGCACGCAGAAAGATGCCAACCTGGAGATCAAACATTTGACAGAATTACGGGTAGCCAAAAACAAAGAGATAATTATTCCTATGGTCATATTGCTGGTTGTTTCGGGCTTCCTGATTTTCAATGTGGCATTAGGCCTGTTTGGTGTTTTATGGTATAATATCAGCAAGCGCAAGGGCGAGATCGGGTTGCGCAGGGCAATCGGGGCCAGTGCAGCCAGTGTATCCTGGCAGCTGGTAGGCGAAGCCCTGGTGCTGGCAACTTTTTCATTGATCGTGGGAACATTTTTTGCCATACAGTTCCCTTTGTTAAATGTTTTCGACCTGGAGGCTTCCGAATATATGACCGCAATTGTACTTTCCAATTTCTTTATCTATACGCTGGTGCTCATCTGTGCCCTATATCCGGGCAGACAAGCGGCCGCAATCCATCCGGCAGTTGCATTACATGAAGATTAACGATACTTTTGGTCATTTGAACGAACTTAAACCGCACCATGATTCTGATTATAGACGACGATATTGCTGTACGCACCTCTCTGGCCCTGTTGCTGGAGCAGCATAAATTCCGGGTATCTGCCGTGGCTACGGCCGCTGAAGCCCTGGAATCCCTGCACAAGCTTGCCGTATCATTGGTGATCCTCGATCTGAATTTCTCCATTGAGACCAATGGAACAGAGGGCATGGAACTGCTGGTTAAAATAAGGGACATTAATGCTGCTGTGCCTGTAATCCTGATCACAGGCTGGGCGACTATCGAACTTGCGGTGCAGGGGATGAAACTTGGGGCAAGCGACTTTATCAATAAGCCATGGAGTAATATCCATCTTTTACAATCGGTAAAAACATTGCTCGACCTTCAGCAGCAGAAGGTTATCCACCCAACAAGAAAACAGCTGGACAAGCAATATGATTTTCAATCGATAATTGCTGAAGATGAAAAAATGCTGGAGTTACTGGAAACTGCCGGCAGGGTAGCAGAAACAGATGCATCGGTATTGATCACCGGGGAAAGCGGTACGGGTAAAGAGCTGATTGCAGAAGCTATTCATCAAAACAGTCTGCGCAGGCATAAGCCTTTTATTAAAGTAAATCTCGGTGGCATTTCTACGTCTTTGTTTGAAAGTGAAATGTTCGGCCATATCAGGGGCGCTTTTACCGACGCAAGGAATGACCGGACGGGACGTTTCGAACTGGCCAATAAAGGGACTATATTTCTGGATGAAATAGGTGACCTGGACGCGGGGAGCCAGGTGAAATTACTCAGGGTGCTGCAGGACAGGACTTTTGAGGTTTTGGGCAGCAGCCGGACAAAAACAGCAGATATCAGGGTCATCGGTGCTACCAATAAAAACCTGGTTGAAATGGTAGCTAAAGGTACTTTCAGGGAGGACCTGTTGTACAGGATCAACCTGATCACCTTAAAACTGCCCCCGCTGAGGGAGCGCAGTCATGATATTCCATTACTGGTTAATTTCATGGTGGGCAATCTGAAAGAGATCTATAACAGGCCCTTGCTCCAGGTTACCCCGGCAGCATTAAAATGGCTGAAAAGCCTGCCCTTGCCGGGAAATATCAGGCAATTAAAGAACATTGTGGAAAGGGCTGTCCTGGTGAACAGAAAGGAGATACTGGATATAGCAGATTTTAAATCGCAGCTGGAAGGTTCGGTGGTTAAAGCCCATAACCCCGCTTTACCCGAAGTAGGGACACTTACACTGGAAGAAACGGAAATCCTGATGATTAAAAGGGCCATGCAGTTTCACCATAACAGAATCAGTAAAGCAGCTGTATCACTGGGGCTGACCCGGAGTGCGCTCTACAGGCGGCTGGACAAATACCATATTCCTTACGATGAAGATCAGGACTAAATATCTGCTTTTTGTTTGCATTGTGCATGTTACAGCACTGTTGCTCAGTTACTTTATTTTTGGGCGGCAAAAACTGCTCTTCCTGGTTGCCGAGGTGTTCATAATAGTTTCTGTACTGATTGCATGGCAGTTGTATAACCAGATGATGAGACCGCTGCAGTTACTTGTGGAAGGCGCCAAAGCGATCAGGGACAGGGATTTCACCGTGAAACTCGTGGAGATTGGTATGGAAGAGATGGACCAGCTGATTATGGTGTACAACCAGATGATAGAAGAGCTGAGAAAGGAGAGGACCCAGCAGCAGCAGCAGCATTTCTTTTTGGAAAAGCTGATCCTGAATTCTCCCGTAGGAATAGTTATCCTGGATCACGATAAGCGGATACAATTGGTTAACCCGGCTGCTAAAAGCATGCTGCATACTGTTTCTGTGCAGGGTTGGTTACTCCGCGATATTGACCACCCGATATTTAATGAGATCAGGAACATGCTGCAAAAAAAGGAACAAAGTTATATTCTTCAGGGGGCGGAAAGTTATAAAATACAGGTTTCAGCGTTTATAGACCAGGGTTTTCCCAGGCATTTTATCCTGATACAGGAAATTACGGCAGAACTGCTCCAGGCCGAAAAAATGGCTTATGGAAAGGTAATCAGGATGATGGCGCATGAGGTTAACAATACGATCGGGCCGGTCAATTCCATTTTACAGTCTGCTTATCATATGCAGCCCGGAACGGAGAAAACAGGCAACCTGGCAAACGCTTTACAGGTGGCCATAGACAGGAACAATAACCTGAATAAATTTATGCGCAACCTGGCAGATGTGGTGCGTTTGCCGGATCCGCATAAAAAGCTGATTGATGTTCATGAACTGATTGACCATGTGACCGTTTTAATGGCAGAAACGGCAAAGGATAAAGGCATATCTTTCCATTTCGACTACACGGCATTACCCTTGCAGATTTTTGCAGATCAGCTCCAGATGGAACAGGTAATTATTAATATTGTAAAGAATGCAATTGAGGCTATCACAGATCAGGATGGCGGTAAGATTACCTTTGAAACCAGTCTTTCACCCAAAAAAGTGGTTATTCGTGATAATGGTAAAGGAATTGATGCCGCTGTTGCCGCTGATTTATTCAGTCCTTTCTTCAGTACCAAAAGTGACGGGCAGGGAATTGGCTTAACGCTGATCAAAGATGTGATGGTTAAACATGGTTTCCAGTTTAACTTGGCGGCCGATGGTAAGGGGGAAACCGCCTTCACTATTTTGGTCTAATCAAAATGAATTCATTTCATACCGCTGTTTCTTTCATCCGGTTTTCTTTATTATGCTTTATTTGCCTAAATTTCAAGCCTGCTTCATCTGGAGTATTTTGACTATGAATAATTATCAACCTAATCTTAGGACCGTTAATGTAACCCGTTATGTTACACCTTTACGTGAAGGAGGTTCTATGCCTGCCATCGCTGAAGCAGATGATGATTTCCTGTATGTACTTAAATTCCGTGGCGCCGGACAGGGACCAAAAGCGCTGATTGCTGAAATTATAGGCGGAGAGATTGCCCGTGCCCTGGGTTTCAGGGTACCTGAGATCGTATTTGCACGTCTTGACGAGGCATTTGGAAGAACGGAACCCGATGAAGAAATCCAGGATTTGTTAAAGGCCAGTGTAGGTTTAAACCTTGCACTGCATTATTTATCGGGTGCCATTACGTTTGATCCTACAGTTACGGCCGTAGACCCGGCCATGGCTTCCCGCATTGTCTGGCTCGATTGTTTGCTGACCAATATGGACCGCACGGCCAGGAATACCAATATGCTGATCTGGCATAAAGAATTATGGCTGATAGATCATGGGGCTTCCTTATATTTTCACCATTCCTGGCAAAACTGGGAAGCCCAGGCAGCCCGTCCTTTCGTATTGATCAAAGACCACGTTTTATTACCTTATGCACTTGAACTGGATAAGGCAGATGGGGAGCTACGTCCGCTATTAAACAGTGAATTGATTCATTCAATAGTAGCGCTGATCCCTGATGAGTGGCTAAGCGGAGAGTCATTATTTGATTCTCCGGCTGAACATCGTGCAGCATATGCCCAATTTTTAGAGAAAAGGGTAGCCAATTCAGAAATTTTTGTAAAAGAAGCACAGAATGCAAGGACTTCACTTATTTGAGTACGCAGTTATCCGCGTTGTGCCAAGGGTAGAACGGGAGGAGTTCATGAATGTGGGAGTGATTCTGTATTGTGCAAAACAAAAATTTTTACAAGCGGTATTTGTGCTGGATGAAGACAGGCTTGCTGCGTTTTCAAATCAATTGGATATAGCGGCGATAGCAGCAAACCTGAATGCAATGGCACGGATTTGTAAAGGTGGCAAGGGAAGCGGGCCTATTGGTCAGCTCGACCTGCCCTCGCGTTTCCGCTGGCTTACAGCCACCAGGAGTACCATCGTGCAGACATCAAAAGTCCATCCGGGTTTTTGTACACATGCGGGAGAAACATTAAACAGGCTGCTTATTGAACAGGTGTTATAGCTATGGTATTCCAGCTTAATGGACAACGAGTTTACAGTCTACCATAATTTTTTGATAGTCCTGCAAGTCTATTTCCTTATTGATCAGCTGTAATAGCAGCTTTATTGCATTTTCACCTACTGATTCAGGATTTTCTTCAATTGAAGCAAGAGGAGGGGTATCGAGGTAAGTAATGAACTGCATATTGCCGAAACCTATACATTCCAATTCATTGAAAAAGGGCTGGCAGGTTGACCGGAGGTATTTTAAAGCATCAAATAATATAGATTCTTTAAAGGCTACCAGGGCAGTAGGCTTGTCATGCTCATTGGAAAACAAGCTTTTTATGGCATTTAGTGTACTTTCCTTATCAAAATTGGTATAGGCAACCAGGTCCGGATTAAATGGAATATGATTGTCCTTCAGTGCATTAATATATCCCTTAAAGCGGTCATGTGTGAAATTAATCATTCTGGGCCCGCCCAGATAAGCAATTTTATGGTGACCACGTTTAATTAAAAATTCAGTCGCCTGATAACACCCCTGAAAGTTATTGCCCAGAACTTTATGGCAATTTAAATTATGACTTGGGTTCCTGGTATAATAAACAACGGGCAAACCCATGTTTTCGAACTGGTTCAGGTGGCCGAAATCCTGGGTATGTTTTGATATGGATACGATCAATCCGTCCACCCTGGTTTTTAATAGCATATTGGCCAGCTGAATTTCTTTATTCAGGTCATCATGCGACTGGCCGATGATAACGTTGTATCCACACTGCATGGCATATTGTTCTACCCCGTATATACTGCGGGTGAAAAAATGGTCAAGCAGATTAGGCAGGATAATGCCGATAATCCTGGACTTCCTTTCCTTTAAATTAATAGCGGATATATTAGGGGTAAAATGCAGTTCCTCAGCCAGTTCTTTGACCCGTTTTTTAGTATAAGCATTAATTGTAGGATAATCGTTTAAAGCCTTTGAAACCGTGGAGACAGACATTTTTAGCTGAGCGGCTATAAACTTTAAAGTTACAGGAGTCTGGTTAGTCATTTTGAGAAATTAAAGCAAGTTAGCAATATTTATGGAAATTATTTCAAACGTTTGAAATGGTATTTAAACGGGGTTTAAGTAATAATGGAAAAATTAGATTAGCGCTATCATTACCTTCTTATCTAAATTCATCACGATTAATAAACCAAATATATATGCCGGGTTCTGCACGCGGTTTTATTGATAAAGCATAAATTTTGTCAGCACAGATTAAATGCACGGCTTCAACAAAAAAATGGATATTTACGAAATGAAGGAAAGAGTTGTTTTGGGTTTTATGGCAGGTATGCTGTTCTTTTTGTTTACGATAAATGCATCCGGCCAAAATATAGGTAATAGGGCACACAGGCAATGGATTGGTCTGAATGATTTGTGGACTTTTAGTAAAGATCCGGATGCCGTTGCCAACCCACAGGATATAAGCAGTTTAAAATGGAAAACTGTGACCATTCCACATACCTGGAACGCCAGGGATGTGATGGATGATGAGCCGGGCTATTACAGGGGAATTGGCTGGTATAAAAGGAAGTTCAGCACAAATCCATCGCTTAAGGACAAAGATATTTTTCTTAGTTTTAACGGGGCTAACCAGGAAACGGAAGTTTACATTAACGGAAAACTTGCCGGCAGCCATACCGGAGGCTATACCAGGTTCATTATCCCTGTTAAGGACTTGCTGAAGTTTGATGGCGATTTCTCCAACGAAATTCTGGTAAAGGTAAATAACCGGTTTAACGAGGACATTGCTCCCTTAACAGCGGATTTTACTTTTTTTGGCGGTCTGTACCGTAACGTAAACCTGCTTATAACAGATCAAACCCATTTTTCTACAGATAAAGGCGGGAATGGCGTTTATATCACCACACCGGCTATATCTGCCCGATCCGCACAGGTAAAAGTAAAAAGCAAGCTGGAAAATACTTCTGCTGCCAGTAAACAGCTCCGGCTGGTTACGCTAGTTTACGATGCGTCCGGTAAAATGATCAGCACCCAAAACACTCCTTTAAAACTGGCTGCAGGCGAAAAAACAGAGTTGGTACAGGACTTAAAGGCCATATCAAATCCAAGGTTATGGTCACCCGATGATCCTTACCGCTATAAATTAGTTACGCAATTAATCGATGCCAAAACCAAAGAAGTTATAGATCAGGTGACTAATCCTTTGGGTTTCCGCTGGTTTAAGTTTGATGCGGATAAAGGTTTTTTTCTGAATGATAAACCGCTGAAAATCATTGGGGCAAGCCGACATCAGGATTATGAAGGTTTAGGTAATGCCGTTCCTGACGAGTTGCAGGTACGCGATATCGAATTGTTAAAAGCAATGGGTGGTAACTTCCTGCGGGTAGCCCATTATCCACAGGACCCGGTTATTTTGGAGACCTGCGACAAGCTTGGTATCCTGGCCTCTGTGGAAATACCTATTGTAAATGCTATCACAGAAACAGCGGCTTTTACGGAGAATTGTAAGAACATGCAGGTTGAAATGATCAGGCAGAACTTCAATCATCCCAGTGTAGTGATCTGGGCGTATATGAATGAGGTATTGTTAAGGCCAAAATTTACCGGTGATAAAACCAGGCAGGGCATTTATTTTGACCATATACGTGAACTCGCGCAGTCGCTGGATGAGCTGACGAGGAAAGAAGATCCTTCCAGATATACCATGATCGCCTGTCATGGGGATTTTGACCGGTATAACAGTGTAGGTTTGACCAAAATACCTATGATTGTAGGTTGGAACCTGTACCAGGGCTGGTATAGCGGAACACCTGCCGATTTTGGGAAATTTCTGGATAAACATCATCAGGAGCTGGGCGATAAACCATTGCTGGTCACGGAATATGGGGCCGATGCAGATCCGCGTATCCGTTCTTTCACGCCGGTACGTTTTGATAAAAGCGCTGAATATGCTATAAAATTCCATCAGATCTATTTAAATGAGTTGCTGAAACGGCCCTTTGTAAGTGGTGGTATGGCCTGGAACCTGGCAGATTTTAATTCTGAAACCCGGGAAGAAACCATGCCCCACATCAATAATAAAGGACTGCTTACCCTTGCAAGGGAACCAAAGGATACTTATTATCTTTATCAGGCTTATTTGTTGGACAGGCCCTTCCTCAAAATAGCTTCGGCTGCATGGAAGGAAAGGACAGGCAGGGCAGACTCAGGCAGGCTGGTAGCCACGCAGTTATTGCAGATCGCTACAAATCTGAAAGCAACAGAATTATTTCTGAACGGAAAGAGCCTGGGCGTTAAAAACAGCATTGACCATATCTGTGAATGGGAGGTGCCTTTTTCAGCGGGACAAAATAAACTCCGTGTGACAGGTACAGACAATTCCATGCTTAGCGATGAAATGGATGTATCGTTTAAACTCCTGCCGTTCCGGTTTGATGCACAGTCAAATACATTTATTGATCTTAATGTTTTGTTAGGCGCAAAACGGTATTATATTGACGCGCAGGATAGACAATTATGGATTCCGGATCAGCCTTATAAAAAGGGAAGCTGGGGTGCTGTTGGAGGAGAGGCGTTCAAAGGCACCAATAACAGAATGTTGTATGGAAGTGATAAAAATATCCTGGGCACCGATAAGGATCCGGTTTACCAAACGCAGCTGGTTGACCTTAAACAGTACAAAATGGATGTGCCTGACGGTGATTATGAGCTTACTTTATTCTTTTCAGAACTTGTGGGCGGTGCGGATAAAGAGGCACTGGCTTATAACCTTGATAATAATCACGTGAAAGAGAAAGAAGAACAGCGGGTGTTCGACCTTAAGATTAACGGAATGTTATGCTTAGATAAGTTTAATATTGCCGCGGAATATGGGTATGCAACTGCGGTAAATAAAAAAGTGAAGCTCACTGTACTGGACGGAAAGGGGATAACCCTTGATTTTATTTCCGTCAAAGGAAAGACCGTTTTAAATGCTTTACAACTTAGAAAAACAGATTAATTAAAGATTATCCTCAATGATAAAAAATACGGAAAAACAATTGTATAAAATGAACATAAAATGGGGTTTATGCCTGCTTGCAGGTTTAGCTTTCAGCAATGCTGAGGCACAGAAAGTTAATGTTGCCAACGCTTTTAAAGGTGCAGAAAAACAGACAGCTATATTGCTAAGAGAAATCGGTAAAGATACTTCAGCACAGCGAAAAAACCTGGTTTCACCCAGAACTGTAGAAAACGGGCAATTCAGGATGGTAAATTCCAAAGACTGGACAAGTGGGTTCTTTCCTGGTGAGCTGTGGTTCTTTTATGAATATACAAAAGACAAAAAGTGGCTTGATCTGGCCAAAACCTATACAGATAAAATCAAAGAAGAACAGTTTAATACCGGAACGCATGATCTGGGTTTCATGATCTACTGTAGCTTTGGTAACGGCTACCGCTTAACGCAGGACACGACATACCGCCAGGTTATTGTGCAGGCGGCAAAATCACTTTCTACCCGTTTTAACCCGGTTGCAGGTGTAATTAAATCCTGGGATCACAACACGGACAAATGGAAGTATCCGGTCATCATTGACAATATGATGAACCTTGAACTGTTATTTGAGGCGACAAAATTGAGCGGCGATTCTTCTTTCTATAAGATAGCCGTTACACATGCCAATACTACCATGAAAAATCATTTCCGTCCTGATTTCAGCTCCTGGCATGTACTGGATTACGATACCCGGACAGGTAATGTATTACAGAAGGTTACGCATCAGGGATACAGCGATGAATCGGCATGGGCACGAGGACAGGCATGGGCTTTATACGGCTTTACCATGTGCTACCGTGAAACAGGAAATAAAGCCTATTTGGCTCATGCCAATGCTATTGCATCATTTATCATAACCAATAAAAGTATACCTGCAGATGGCATCCCTTATTGGGACTATAATGATCCGCAAATTCCAAATGTTTCCAGAGATGCCTCAGCTGCAGCCATTACCGCATCGGCATTATATGAACTGGCTGGATACGCCCGGGCGGGAAACTCCTATAAGTCATCGGCCGATAAGATTTTAAATTCCCTGAATAAATATTATACCAGTAAACCCGGAGAGAACAGAGGATTTATTCTGGCGCATAGCACAGGGCACCGACCGGCGAAATCCGAGATTGATGTGCCTATTAATTACGCGGATTATTATTACCTGGAAGCCCTGCTGAGAAGCAGGTAACTTGTTTCTGTAAAACGGGTAACAGAATGGATAGGCACATAAAAATCCAATAAATTTTACTGTATTTTGTGCATTGAAAGACATCAAAGACTCCATCTAACCATTAAAAAAATAGTAGAGATGAAATACAGGAAATTAGGAAATACAGACATTGAACTATCGGCTATAGGTCTGGGTTGCATGGGAATGAACCACGGTTATGGTACACCGGATGATGTGGAATCTATAGCCACATTGGAAAAAGCGATAGAACTTGGCATTAATTTCTGGGACACTGCAGATACTTATGCTAATGGAAAAAATGAAGAACTGGTGGCGCAGGTGCTGAAACCTAACCGACAAAAAATATTTATTGCCACTAAATTCGGCTTTTCAAATGTTGGCCGCGAAGGTACTACATTTAATGGCTCACCGGCTTATATGAGGGAGGCAGTGGAAAAAAGCCTGAAAAGGTTACAAACAGATGTAATCGACTTGTATTATGCACACCGTATCGATCCGAATGTGCCGGTTGAAGAAATGGTAGGCGCAATGGCGCAATTGGTAAAAGAAGGAAAAGTACGTTTTCTTGGTCTATCGGAAGCTTCTGTCAATTCCATCAAAAAGGCCCATGCCGTTCACCCGATCAGTGCTCTGCAAAGTGAATACTCTTTGCTGACTCGTAATGTAGAGAAGGAAATACTGCCGCTTTGTAAGGAACTAAACATTTCATTTGTTCCATTCAGCCCACTGGCAAGGGGTCTAGTGACCAATACTCTGAATGTTGAAGAACTGGCTGATACTGATTTCCGGAAAGCACTTCCGCGGTATCAGTTGGAACATGCGGAAAACAACCGTAATCTGGCTAAGGCATTTGCAGCACTGGCCGCACAAAAACAATGCACGCCTGCACAACTGGCTATAGCATGGGTACTTGCACAAGGAGATAATATTATCCCTATTCCCGGTACCAAACGTCGAAAATACCTGCTCGATAATGCAGGCGCAACAGATATTGATTTAACAGCGACAGACGAACAGGCCCTGGAAGACATATTGAAAAAATACCCGGATACCGGTGAACGCTATAATGAAGCAAATTATAGATTTTTAGATAAAGACTAGGCTAAAAGTTATCTTCTAAGAAAAATTGAATGCTCGAAATTGTATATCAGGATGATTATTTAATTGCTATTAATAAACCGCATGGCTTACTGGTCCACCGCTCGCCCATTGCAAGTGAGGCCAGGGAATTTGCCTTACAACTGTTAAGGGACCAGGTGAACTGCCGGGTGAGCCCGGTACACCGATTGGACAGAAAGACCGGCGGATTGTTATTGTTTGCCTTTGAAAAAGAGGTGGAAACGGCTATGCATAAACAGTTTCAGCAGGGAAGCGTTCAGAAAAAATATCTTGCAATAGTCAGGGGATATGCACCTGATAGTCAGCAAATAGACTATCCGCTAGCTAAAGAGAATGGAACTATGCAAGATGCCTCCACAAGCTTTATCACTTTAAAAAAGGCGGAATTGGACATAGCTTTTGGTCAACATGCCACATCCAGGTATTCATTAATAGAAGCTACGCCGGCAACCGGGCGGATGCATCAGTTGCGCAGACATTTTGCCCATATTTTTTATCCGATTATTGGCGACCGGAAACACGGCTGTAACAAGCAGAACAAATTATTTAAAGAACAATGGGAAATGACTACGATGTTATTACACGCATCCGAATTGGTTTTTAAACATCCTGTTACACAAGAAAACCTGCATCTGAAGGCATCTGTGCAGAAGGAGTTCAACAGAATGATGGAATTGATGTCCTGGTAGTTCCGTGTGACAGCAAGTTAATTACGATTCCAGCTGACTCAGTAATCCTTCAATTTCTTTCATTGCGTCCAGCACACCAGCTCTTTGTGTTTTTAGCAGTTCAATATGATCTGCGTGGTCAATATAATCCGCAATATATTTATCATATTTTTCTATCGCTGCTTTTTCACCCGTCAATATAGCTTCCAGGATGGCTGCATCTTCCCTGCTGCTTAGTGTCTGTTTAATGTCTATCCAGGTACGGTGTAATGCGCCCAGGATACCCCCGCTCTCATTTTCCGCATCTCCGCCATGGGTAGCAATATGCGCTTTCAGATCGGCGGCATAACCTGCTCTCTGTGCAGAATATTTTAAGAATACACCCTGGAGTTCAATTTTATCTGTAGCCTCACTGGCGGATTCATAACCCTCTTTTCCATCATTAACAATAGATAAAAGTTCTTTTAAGTCGCTGATTATTTCTTTATTGGTTTCCATAAAAGATGTATATAAATTATATCTGCTATAACATGAAACAAAAGAAATAGTTTTGATTGTCTGAGTCATTTAAAGCGGTAATATAGCCGTCGCTCCAAATTGTCGCTGTTGCCTGGAAATGAAACCTGTTTCTTCCCGTAAAATGCTTAAAATCTGATTTTAAAAATGGGTCAAGCCCTTTTCATGACCTTCTTGTTCCTTCGTTTCTATTGGCTCGCCCGGAATGATGACCAGTACCTGTTCTTCCAGTTTTTTTAAGGGTAATAACCTGCAATAGGTAAGGCAACGCCATGCCCATTCCAGCGGGCCGAAATTATAATATCTGAGCCAAAGCGGGCTAAGGTATAACTGTAGTGCCCAGACTCCGGCTACTATGTAAAAAAGCTCGGCGTAGTTTAACTGGCCGGAAAGTCCAAAACCATAGTGAGAGAACAGTAAGGCACAAATCAAAGTTTGCAGCGTGTAATTAGTTAAAGTCATTTGCCCTAATGCGCAAAGCTTGTCCATTAAGCGTTTCATAAAGCCGGAACGTATGAGTAATATAAGTACGCTGATATGAGCTAAAACAAGTGCGATACGCTGGATTTCATATGCTGCTGAAGTCAGATCGAACCACCTTATTTCCACAAAACGGATAACCGCCTCCCTGGAATAAT
>Ga0160457_1000606_pt1 | contig 14456 bp, 13 predicted proteins | sample HID1972M_E6MG_FD_108242 | JGI IMG/M metagenome (GOLD analysis project Ga0160457, IMG submission 108242) | Enriched pill bug-associated microbial communities from UW Madison campus, WI, USA - HID1972M_E6 MG | ecosystem: Host-associated > Arthropoda: Insects > Digestive system > Unclassified ... | reverse complement strand
TGTGCGAATCTCCGACGATCGCGAACGTGGGCTGGGTGGTGGGATCGCCGAACACGCAGCGGTTCACCACGGTGCCCTCGATGTCTGAGCAGGCCAGGTCGCCGTCGGATTCGAGCTGCGCGGCCGTCGACTGCCCGTCCGTCTTCGCGAAGGCGGCGTCGAGCACCGGGCCGACGGTGTGCCCCGGATCGCATCGATCATCCAGCAGGGCTCCCGCACCGAAGCAGTCGGCACCCTCTTCGACCTGCTCCCGCGCCGACTCCGCCGCCGCATCGACGCGGACCTGCACGACCGCGACCGGCACGATGCCTGCCGCGACGAGCACGACCGATCCCGCGAGCGCCGCCAGCAAGACCCGGCCACTTCGGCCCCGGCCCCGCGACGAGAAGCGGATCGGGTCCTCGACGAGTCGCCGGGTCGCCTCGGCGAGCACCAAGGTCGCCACCAGGATCACCAGCGCCTCCACGACGGTGACCGACCGGCCGATCACGAACGGCACGAGCACGATGAGCGGCCAATGCCACAAGTAGATCGAGTACGACGCGTCGCCCACCCAGCGCACGCCGCGGGGCGCGACGAGCGCCCGCCCGGGACCGGCGAGCAGCAGCGGCCCCGCAAGGATCACCGCCACAGCCCCCACCACCGGCAGCAGGGCGGCTGAGCCGGGGAACGGCGTCGCGCCGCTGAAGACGAAACAGCTCACCACGATGGCGGCGAACCCGGCCCATCCGACCACGCGCAGCGCACCGTCGGCCCGCCCCCGGGCGGCGGCGAGGATGCGCGCCTCCGTCAGGGCGAGGATGCCGCCGAGCCCGAACTCCCACGCGTGGGTGAACGTCGAGAAGTAGGCGCCCGCAGGGTCGGAGGCGGTCAGCATCACCGATGCGACGAACGAGGCAGCGGTGACGACCGCGAGGGTGACGCCGATGGCCGGTCGCGACCGCATCCATCGCGCCCCGACGACCGCAGCGGCGAAGATCAGCAGCGGCCACACGAGGTAGAACTGCTCCTCCACCGACAGCGACCAGTAGTGCTGCACGGGCGATGCGGCGGTCTCGGCGCCGAAGTAGTCGACGGCCTTGCCCGCCAGCACCCAGTTCTCGATGTACGCCGCGCTCGCCGCGATCTCGCCAAGGAAGTCGCGCCAGAGCGCCGTCGGCACGAACAGCAGCACACCCACGAGCGTCACCGCGAGCACAAGGAATGCAGCGGGCAGCAGTCGCCGCGCACGGCGGGCGTAGAACGCGCCCAGCCGAAGCCTCCCCGACGCATCCAACTCGCGCAGCAGGTGCGCCGTGATGAGGTAACCGGAGATGACGAAGAAGACGTCGACCCCCACGTACCCGCCGGGCAGGGCCGCGGGGAACAGGTGGAACAGCACGACGGCGGAGACCGCGAGCGCACGAAGCGCCTGGATCTCCGGACGCACAGCAGACCGCGACTTCGTCGCGGGGGCCCGCAGGGAGCCGTCCGGTGAAGTCATCTAGCGGCCGCCGAGCACCGTCGTCTCGTCCGGCGGGCGGGACTGCTCCTGCTGGCGGCGGGAGGCCACCGGGTTCAGCGAGAGCTCCATGAGGTCGTGCAGCGTCGCCTGCACCAGGTCGGCCCCCGGGACGTCTCTCAGCACCACCGGATGCTCGAGCCCCGTGTTGATGCGCACGTCACCCGAGCCGAACATCGCCTGCAGGCCCGCCTTGCGGACGGTCACGTCGTAGCCGCGGCTGTGAAGCAGCTCCTGGCGGGTGCGCACGAACAGCCCGCCGCGCAGCACGATGCGTCGCGTGGTGATCGTGTAGTTGCGCCCGAGCCAGCTCAGCAGCGGCAGCAGGAACAGCAGGATCGCGATGAGCGCGGCAGCGGCGAGCACACCCCAGTTCATCCAGGCCTCGTCGAAGGAGCCGCCGAAGTAGCCGAGGGCCGCCGCATCCGCGACGAGCACGACGCACGGCCAGAACAGCGCCCGACCGTGGGATCGCACGCGCGCGACGACGGCCTCCGGCTGCACCGTGGAGACGGAGCCGGAGGTGTGGGGCGACCCGATCTGGGACATGCCCCTTTTCTAACGCACGTGGGTCACATCGCCCGCCGCGACAGACCGGGCGACGCCGTCCCGGTCGGCGACCACCAGGCGTCCGTCGGCATCCAGGTCGACCGCGGTGCCGAGCAGCTCCTCGTCGCCCGGCAGCTCGATCCGCACCGAGCGACCGAGCGTCAGGCAGTGCGCGCGGGCCTGGGCACGGATGCCGGACGCCTCCGCATCCGCCCCGGCCGCGAGGTAGCGGCCGACACGATCGCGCAGCCCTTCGAGGTAGGCGGCGAGCACGAGGTCCTCCAGGTCGTCGTCGACCTGAGCCCCCTCCACCGCGAGCGAGGTCGCGGTCGGCACGGGCAGTTCATCGGCGGTCATGCGGGTGTTGAGCCCCGCCCCGACCACCACGCCAGCACCCGACGACAGCAGCTCGGCGAGCACACCGCAGATCTTGCGCCCGCCGACGAGCACGTCGTTCGGCCACTTGAACCCGACCTGTTGCCCGGGAAGCGCCCCGGCCACCGCCTCGGTCATCGCGACCCCCGCGATCACCGGCAGCCAGCCGAGTCGGTCGGGGGTGGGCACCGAGCCGTCGGGCAGTCGCGGGCGCAGCAGCACCGAAGTCGCCACGCTCGCACCCGGCGGCGCGGTCCACGAACGACCGAGACGGCCCTTGCCCGCGCTCTGATAGCGGGTCAGCATCACCGTCAGATCCCCGAACCCCTCACGGTCGGCTCGCGCCGCGAGCTCGGTGTTCGTCGAACTCGACGAGGCGAGCTCGTAGAGGGCGGGGGCCACGGCACGACTCCGGTCGAAGCTCATGGCGGTCAGCCTAGGATGTCGTCCATGCCGTCCGCGCGAGCCCCCCGGCCCGGGCGCGTCCTCGTGGTGACTCCGACCTATGACGAGGCCGAGAACCTCGAGACCACCGTCGCCGCGCTCCGCCGCGCCGCGCCGACCGCCGACATCCTCGTCGTCGACGACGCCAGCCCCGACGGCACCGGCGAGATCGCCGACCGCCTGGCGGCATCCGACCCCGGGCTGCACGTCCTGCACCGCACCGCCAAGGACGGACTCGGCCGCGCCTACCTCGCCGGATTCGCGTGGGCGCTCGAGCGCGGCTACGACGTGGTGGTCGAATTCGACGCCGACGGCTCCCACCCGGCCGACGCGCTGCCGACGATGCTCGAGGCCTTGCAGGATCCCGCGACGGGGCTCGTGATCGGCTCGCGCTGGGTGCAGGGCGGCCGCCTCGTCGACTGGCCCGCGTACCGCAGGCGCCTCAGCAAAGCCGCCAACGGCTACGCCCGCATCATGCTGCGCCTGCCGGTCCGCGACGTGACCGCCGGCTACCGCGCCTACCGCGCCGAGGTGCTCGACCAGGTCGCCCACCAGGTGGTCGACTCGCGCGGGTACTGCTTCCAGATCGACCTCACCATCCGCACCTCCGACGCCGGATGGCGCATCCGCGAGGTGCCGATCACCTTCACGGAACGCCGCGCGGGGGCGTCGAAGATGACCGGCGGCGTGGTCGTCGAGGCCATGTGGCGGGTCACCGTGTGGGGGATCTCGCGGCTCGTGCGCCCGCAGCGACCACTCGCCGGACGCCAATCCGACGCCCCGGGTGTTGTCGCACACCCACAACGCCCCCGCCCGGAGGGTGACGGATAGGCTGAACGCCGTGACCGACGCCACCCCCGAATCCGACCTCTCGACCACCGCCGGCAAGCTCGCCGACCTGAAGGTGCGCTACCACGAGGCCGTGACCGCCAGCGGCGAGGCCGCGATCGCGAAGCAGCACGCGAAGGGCAAGAAGACCGCCCGCGAACGCATCGAGCAGCTGCTCGACCAGGGGTCGTTCGTCGAACTCGACGAATTCGTGCGGCACCGCACCCACGCGTTCGGCATGGAGGAGAAGCGCCCCTACGGCGACGCGGTCGTCACCGGAACGGGAACCATCCACGGTCGCCAGGTGGCCGTCTACGCGCAGGACTTCACCATCTTCGGCGGATCGCTCGGCGAGGTCGCGGGCGAGAAGATCATCAAGGTGATGGAGCTGGCGCTCAAGACCGGCGTGCCGATCATCGGCATGCTCGACTCGGGCGGCGCGCGCATCCAGGAGGGCGTGGTCGCGCTCGGCAAGTACGGCGAGATCTTCCGCCTCAACACGGCCAGCTCGGGTGTGATCCCGCAGATCTCGATCATCCTGGGGCCGGCCGCAGGCGGCGCCGTCTACGGCCCCGCCCTCACCGACTTCGTGATCATGGTCGACAAGACCAGCCAGATGTTCGTCACCGGCCCGGATGTCATCCGCACCGTCACCGGCGAAGACGTCGGCATGGAGGAGCTCGGCGGCGCGCTCACCCACAGCCAGCGCACCGGCGTCTCGCACTTCCTCGCCTCCGACGAGGACGACGCGCTCGACTACGCGCGCACCCTGGTGAGCTTCCTCCCCGACAACAACCAGGCAGAGCTGCCGGTGTACGAGTCGGAGACCGAGCTGGAGATCAACGACTCCGACCGCCGCCTCAACACGATCATCCCCGACTCGCCCAACCAGCCGTACGACGTGCTCGACGTCATCGAGCGCATCGTCGACAACGGCGACTTCCTCGAGGTGCAGCCCCTCTTCGCCCCCAACATCGTGATCGGGTTCGCTCGGGTCGAGGGCCGCTCGGTGGGCATCATCGCCAACCAGCCGGGCGCGATGGCCGGCACGCTCAACATCGACGCCGGTGAGAAGGCGGCCCGCTTCGTGCGGTTCTGCGACGCGTTCTCGATCCCGATCATCACCATCGTCGACGTGCCCGGCTATCTGCCCGGCACCGACCAGGAGTGGACGGGCGTCATCCGTCGCGGCGCGAAGCTGCTGTACGCCTACGCCGAGGCCACCGTGCCGCTCGTGACCGTCATCACCCGCAAGGCGTACGGCGGGGCCTACATCGTCATGGGCTCGAAGCAGCTCGGCGCCGACCTCAACTACGCGTGGCCCACCGCCGAGATCGCCGTCATGGGCGGCCAGGGTGCGGTGAACATCCTGTACCGCAACGAGCTGAAGGAGGCGGAGGCCGCGGGGCAGGATGTGGCTGCCGTGCGAACGCAGCTCGCCAACGAGTACACGTACAACGTCGCCTCCCCCTTCCTCGCCGCCGAACGCGGCGAGCTCGACGGCATCATCGAGCCGGCGGCGACGCGCCTCGTCATCATCAAGGCCCTCCGCGCGCTGCGCACCAAGCGGGCGAGCCTGCCCCCCAAGAAGCACGGGAACATCCCGCTGTGAGCGACGAGCAGCCCGGCCTGCAGGCCAGCATCCGGGTCGTCGGCGGCGACCCCAGCCCCGAAGAGCTCGCCGCCGCCACCGCGGTGCTGCAGGCGACGCTCGACGAACTCGCCGGGATGCACCGCAAGGCCCAGCGCATCCCGACAGCGTGGGAGCGCGGCCGGCGGGGGCTTCGTCGCGAGCTGCCGCGCGGCGGCTGGAACGTCTGGGGTTCGTAGCGGAAACGCCGGTTCGCGACGGAATCCGTCGCGAAGCCGCCATCCCACCGCCCGTTCCGTGGCGAAACGGAGCAATGTACCCCGGATCTCGCGCGTTTGTGCCCGAATCTCGGCGAACGTCACCCGAAAATGTACCCCGAAAGTCCCCCGAAATGACGACTTGGAAGGGCCGCGCACCCCGCACATACTTGTCTACTAGCAGGTGTATCTCATCGAGTTACACAGCATCACCGGTCGTCTAGGGTAAGCAGGCCGATGATGTGGGGGCGAGTCAGGGCGATATTCGGGTTGTCGCCCTGACTCGAATCTTGCGAGGGGCTGGACGATCGTCCGGCCCCTCGCTTCTTTCACGCCTCAGCTCGCGACGGCAACCTGGCGAGGGATCTCGAGCCACAGCTCGACCTCGTCGTCCGGCTCGCCGCCGAGCAGCGTCACCGCCTCGTCGTCGACGGTGCGCAAACCCACCACGGTGACCGCCACATCCGACCCCTCCGGCACGGTCCGCGCGATCACCCGGTCGGCGGTCGTATCGCGCAGGGCCAACGCGAGGCGCCCCAGCACCCGGTCGAGGTCGGCGGGCGAGAGCTCGTCGATGCCGCCCTCATCGAGCAACGTCACGATCGTGCCGCGGCGCCTGGCCAGCATCACCTGCTCACGGACGGCGTCGTTGAGCAGCCGCCGCCCACGGATCTCGTCGCGGATCGCCGCCTCCAGGTGCAGGCACTCGGCGCGTTGCGACACCGTCAGCTCGCCGCGCGAGGAACGGATGGTGCGCAGCATCGGCAGCGCCATGATGCTGGTCTGCCCGAGCCGGAACTGTCGCTCGTTGAGGTGCGCCTCCTGCGCCGCCTGCCACTCGGTCGCCTCGCGTTCCGCGTGCGCGAACCGCTCCGAGTCGCGCGAAGCCTTCGCCAGCGTGTTGGTGAGGATGTGCGCCACCCCGACCCACGATGCCGAGCCGATCACACCGATCGTGCCGAGCGCCCCGGGGCCGGCCCAGAACAGCGTCTGCACGACCAGGAAGATGATGCCCGCCCACGCGAACCCGGGGCGCAACCGCACCGCGGTGATGGTCATGAGCGTGCCGACGGCGGCCACGTACCAGGTCGCGTAGCCGTTACCGCCCGGGCGGTTCGGGTCGAGCACCGTCGTGATGAGCGGCGGCAGCGCCACCGCGACACCCAGCGAGAACGACGCCATCCAGATCGGCATCCGCGTCTCGCGGCCCGGCCACAGCACGGTCACCGTCACGGCCGCATAGAGCACCATCGCCACGATCACCGGCACGCGCTCGTTCGCGAACGGGAACGCGAGCGAGTAGCCCGCGAGCAGCAGGTGGTAGCCCGAGAACAGCGCCGCGAGGGCCACGATGAGGGCGCGGGGCACACCGATCTTCACGCGCCGACCTCCTCGGTGGAGACCGACCTCGGTTGAGCGGGTGCCGGCCAGCGCAAGGTCACGACGGTGCCCGCACCGGGCGCCGTGTCGACCTTCGCGGCACCGCCGACGCTCGAGACCCGCTCAAGGATCGACACGCGCACCCCGAGTCGCTCGTTGGGCACCTGTGCGGCGTCGAAACCGCTCCCCCGGTCGCCCACCTCGACGACGACACCGCCGGCCTCTGCCCGCACCGACGCCCAGCGCTTCGTGCCCTCGCCCGCGTGCTGGAGGCTGTTGACCATCGCCTGCACCGCGGCCGAGTAGACGGCTTCGGCCACCGCCACAGGCACCTGCGTCTCACCGGCGAGCGCCGTGTCGACAGGGACCGGCTCCGAGAGCGCGGATGCCGCATCCGAGATCCGGGTCGCGAGCACCGCGACCGCCACATCCGCGTCGCCCGGCGGGGTCACCGAGACGGCATCCCGCAGGTACCCGATCGCGTTGCCCGCCATGCGGGCCGCGAGCTCCTTCGCCTCCGGGGTGTCGGCCCGTGCCGCCGAGAGGAAGGTGGTGAGCACGCTGTCGTGCACGATCGCGTCGACCTGCACGCGCTCGGCCTCGGTCGCGTGCTGACGCACCGCGTGGCCGTACCGCTCGAGGGCGGTCGCCTGTGCGCGGTCGACCGACGAGGCGGCGCTCCGAAGGATGGCCGTGATGATCGTGATCGCGCCGCCGAGGATGATGGCGTAGACCGAGTCGAGGGCCGCCTGCGCGGTCGTCACGCCGCCGCCGGCGGGGGTCACCCGGATCACGGCGTAGATGGTGGGCGCGAGGATCAGGTAGGCGGTCGCCACCCGCAGCGGGAACCCGACGGTCGCCATCGCCGTCGCGATCGTGAGCTGGTAGTACAGCCAGTAGCTGTCCTGGGTGGCCTGGGCGGTGTCGACCACTGCGAACGGCCAGCTGATGAGCGCCACCAGGTAGACCACCGCGAAGGTGATGTGCGCGCCGCGCACCTGCTGTCGCAGGGCGGATGCCAGCACGGTGAGCGCGAGCGACACGACCAGCGCGAACACCATCACGCCCGACCACAGCGGGTCGGAGTTAGGGAGCTGGGCGATCATCGCCGGCACCGACTGCAGCATGAACGCCACCCCGAAGCCGGCGGCCGTGCGCGCGATGGCGGTGTCGACCCGCACCAGGCTCAGGGGGTTGCGGACGGGACGCCCGCGGGGCACGGGCGCGAGACGCGCCCGCCCGAACTCAGCCATCGCTGTCGGGGTCGAGCCCCGGCAGGATTCCGTCTTCGACTGCGCGGCGCAGCAGGTCGACCTTCGTCGGCGCCGGGCGACCGACCTCCACGTACTTGGCCCGGATGCGGTCGAGGTACTCGCGTGCCGTCGAGTAGCCGATGCCGAGCTGCTCGGCGGCGAGCTTGAGCGGCAGGCCCGAGGCGTACAGGTGCAGGATCTCGCGCTCGCGACGCCCCAGCTCGGCCTTCGCGAAGTCGCGGTCGGCGTCGATGGCGCTCGCCCATTCGAGGTTGTTGAGCACCTCGCCACGCGCGACGGTGGCCGCGGCCGTGACGACGGTGCGCATCGAGGCCGACTTCGGGATGACGCCCGCCGCACCTGCGGCGAGCGCCTCACGCACCAGGTCGACGCGGTCGGCGATCGAGTGCACCAGCACGGGTGCGCCGATGGCCTGCACGCTCTTCACGTTGCGGGTGACGCTGGATCCGTCGCCCAGCGACAGGTCGAGCACGACGACGTCGACCTCGCGGCCGTCGAGTCCGGCGATCAGCTCGTCGACGTTCGACGCCGCGAGCATGAACTCATGGCCCGCCTCGACGAAGGCGGCCTGCAGGCCCACCCGCACCGACTCGTGGTCGTCGACGACGGCGACTCGCGCCGGCCGCGTCGTGGCTGGGATTTCGGGGCGATCGACCACCATGCTCATTCAGACTCCCGATCATCGGCGGGCATCCGCCGTGGCTCATGGTACCGCGCACGCGGGCACGATCTGCGGTGTTCGTGACGCGACGTCATACCCGCACGAAGGCGCCGACCGCCTCGACGTGGTGGGTGCTCGGGAAGAGATCGAAGGCGCGCAGCCCGGTGAGTTCGTAGCCGAGCCCGGCGAGCAGTCCCGCATCCCGGGCGAACGCGACGGGATCGCATGCGACGTAGACGATCTGGGCGGGGCCCACGGCGGCGAGCCCCTGCAGCACCTCGCGGCCCGCGCCGGATCGCGGCGGATCGAGCACGACGGTCGCGGCAGCCAGGCGCCCCTTGTCGAGGGCGGATGCGTCGGCGAGGCCGCGCACCCAGTGCTCGACACGGGCGGTGATCGCCTGGGCGCCCAGCCAGTCGGCGAGGTTCTCCGCTGCGTGCTCGGTGGCGCGTTCGTCGGATTCGACCGACGTGATGCGGGTGGATGCGCCGAATCGGTCCCCGACGGCGGCCGCGAGCAGCCCGACGCCGCCGTACAGGTCGAGGTTGGCGGCCCTCGGGTCGAAGAGCGACTCGTCGATCGCCTCCTGCACCGCACGGGTGAGGGTGAGCGGTGCAGCGGCGTGCACCTGCCAGAACCCGGCGTCGTCGACCAGGAACTCGCGCTCACCCACCCGCTCGCGGATGACGGAACGGGCCTGATCCCCCACGATGAGACGCGCGCCACCGGTACTCGGCGCGAGCACCTGCACCTCGACACCCGCCAGGTCGGGCATCCGGTCGCCGATCGGCGCGGCCTCCCGCAGCTCGGCGGTGCCGAGTGGCAGACCCGAGACCTTGATCACCTTGTGCGAACGGGCCGCGTACGGGCCGACGGTGCCGTCCTCGGCCACGTGCAGCCGCTCGCGGGTGCGCCACCCGCCACCGTCGGCGGGACCCTCGATGGCCTCGACCTCGACCTCGCGCTGGATGCGTCCCATGCGCGCCAGCGCATCCGAGATCACGTGCGCCTTGAGTGCGCGCTGGTGGGCGGGCACGATGTGCCCGAAGTCGGCGCCGCCGGGGCGGATGCCGGGGTCACGCGAGACGTCGGCCTCGGCCCAGAGGTGGGGCCGGCGATGGGGGCTCGCCTCGAGCACCTCGACGGTGTCGGCCCACCAGAAGCTCTTCTTGCTGTCGTCGCTGATGCGCGCGCGCACGCGCTCGCCCGGGATCGCCTCCGCGACGAAGATCACGCGGCCGTCGAGTCGCGCCACCCCGAAGCCGCCGTGGGCGATGTTGGTAGCCTCGACCTCGACCTCACGGCCCCGCATGTCACCCATCCCACCGAGCATAGGCGGGCTGGACGGGCCGTGCGTCGGGAAGGATCCACGTGCGCCTCTACCTCGCCTCGACCTCACCGGCACGACTCGCGACCCTGCGCGCCGTCGGCATCGAACCGGTACCGGTGCCCTCGCATGTCGACGAGGACGCCGTCGCCGCGGCGGCAGGACCGCTCGAACCCGACGACTTCGTGACACTGCTCGCGCGGGCGAAAGCCGAGGCGGTCGCCGAGCGGCTCGCCGACGGCGGCGACGTCGACGGGCTCGTGCTCGGCGGCGATTCCGCGTTCGTCGTCGACGGCCACATCTTCGGCAAACCGCACCTCCCCGAGGTGGCCCGCGAACGCTGGCACGCGCAGCGCGGACGCTCCGGCGTGCTGCACTCGGGCCACTGGCTGATCGACGCGCGAGGCGGCCAGGTGGGCCGCGCGGTGGGCGGAGCGACCTCTGCGACCGTGCACTTCGCATCCGACATCACGGATGCCGAGATCGACGAGTACATCGCCACCGGCGAGCCGCTCGAGGTGGCCGGCGCGTTCACCATCGACAGCAAGGGTGCGGCGTTCATCGACCGCATCGAGGGCGACCCGCACACGGTCGTCGGGCTGAGCGTGCCGTTCCTGCGCACACTCGTCAGGCAGCTCGGAGGCGAGTGGCCGGCGCTCTGGAACCGCACCGGCTGAGGCACCTCTTGTCGACCAGCCGCAAGACCCGGCCGCGTGTTTGTGGGTGGTCGACAACGGCGGGACTGCTCCGTCGTCCTAGGCTGGGGTCACTATGGCTCGCATCACGAAGGTCCTGATCGCCAATCGGGGAGAGATCGCGGTGCGCGTCATCCGCGCCGCCCGCGACGCCGGCATCTCTTCCGTCGCCGTCTACGCCGACCAGGACCGCGGTGCACGCCACGTGGTGCTCGCCGACGAGGCCTACGCCCTCGAGGGCACCACCAGCGCCGAGACCTACCTCGTGGTCGAGAAGCTGCTGTCGATCGCCCGTCGCTCGGGCGCCGACGCGGTGCACCCCGGATACGGGTTCCTCGCCGAGAACGCCGACTTCGCGCGCGCCGTGATCGACGCGGGTCTCATCTGGATCGGCCCGACCCCCGAGGCCATCGAGCGCCTGGGCGACAAGGTGTCGGCCCGGCACGTTGCCGAGAAGGTGGGCGCACCGCTCGCCCCCGGCACCCTGAACCCCGTCGCGGATGCGGCAGAGGTGCTCGCGTTCGTCGACCAGGTGGGCCTGCCGGTCGCCATCAAGGCCGCGTTCGGCGGCGGTGGCCGCGGCCTGAAGGTGGCCCGCACCCGCGAGGAGGTGCCCGAGCTCTTCGAGTCGGCCACCCGCGAGGCGGTCGCCGCGTTCGGTCGGGGCGAGTGCTTCGTCGAGAAGTACCTCGACAAGCCGCGCCACGTCGAGACCCAGTGTCTGGCGGATGCCGAGGGCAACGTCGTCGTCGTGTCGACGCGCGACTGCTCGCTGCAGCGCCGCCACCAGAAGCTCGTCGAGGAGGCTCCCGCCCCGTTCCTCACGGATGAGCAGCGAGAGCTGCTGTACAGCTCGTCGAAGGCGATCCTCAAGGAGGTCGGCTACATCGGAGCCGGCACCTGCGAGTTCCTGATCGGCCTCGACGGCACGGTCTCGTTCCTCGAGGTGAACACCCGCCTCCAGGTGGAGCACCCGGTCTCCGAAGAGGTCACCGGTATCGACCTGGTGCGCGAGCAGTTCCGCATCGCCGAGGGCGGCATCCTCGACTACGACGACCCCGAGACCCACGGCCACTCGATCGAGTTCCGCATCAACGGCGAGGACCCGGGCCGCAACTTCCTGCCGACCCCGGGCCCCGTTCAGGCGATCCGCTTCCCCGGCGGCCCCGGTGTGCGCATCGACTCAGGCGTCACCACGGGCGACGTGATCTCGGGCTCGTTCGACTCGCTGCTCGCGAAGCTCATCGTCACCGGCTCGTCGCGCGAGGACGCCCTCGAGCGCGCTCGCCGCGCCCTCGACGAGTTCGAGGTGGCGGGTCTCCCCACCGTGATCCCGTTCCACCGCGCGATCGTGCGCGACCCCGCGTTCACCGCCCCGGATGGCGAGTTCGGCGTGTTCACGCGCTGGATCGAGACCGAGTTCACCGGCGAGATCGAGCCGTGGGGCGGCGTGCTCGCCGAGCCCACCCCCGCCGAGAAGCGTCACGCGGTGGTGGTCGAGGTCGAAGGCAAGCGCGTCGCCGTCTCGCTGCCGACCACGCTGCTGCCGTCGGCGACGGTCTCGGCTCCCCCGCCGCCGCGTCGCAAGGGCGGAGGCCGGGCGATCGCCACGGCGACCGGCGACGCCGTGAAGGCCCCCATGCAGGCCACGATCGTGAAGCTCGCGGTCGCCGAGGGTGACAAGGTCGTCAAGGGCGACCTCGTGGTGGTGCTCGAGGCGATGAAGATGGAGCAGCCGATCACGGCCCACAAGGACGGCACGGTCGGCACGATCGACGCCCCCGTCGGCGCCACGGTCTCGTCGGGCCACCTGCTGCTGACCCTCACCGACTGAGGCTCACCCCTGAGGTGCCACTTCTTGTCGCTCTGGCTTCGGCAGAGCGACACGAACTGACACTTCACACGCCGAATCGGTTGCCCTAGAGTAACGGTTACTCATGAGCAACCAACCGGCCGTTCCCGCATCCCACGACGCCGTCTTCGACGCGCTCGGCGACCCCATGCGCCGCCGCATCGCGGAGGTGCTCCGCGACGGCCCCCAGCCGGTCGGTCGCATCGCCGACGAGCTCCCCATCGGACGCCCCGCCGTGAGCAAGCATCTCGGCGTGCTCGAGAACGCCGGCATCGTCACCCACGAGAGCATCGGCACCCGCAACCTCTACGCCCTCGCACCGGAGGGCTACACCGCCGCCCAGGTGTGGCTCACCGAGAACTGGGATGCGGCGCTCGCCGCGTTCCGTGACGCCGTCGAACAGGAGGACCAGCGATGACGCTCCCCCCGATCCGCCGCCACCTCGTGGTGCGTGCGACCCCCGAGCGCGCCTATGACGTCTTCACGACCGGCCTCGGCACGTGGTGGCCCCTCGCGCGCTTCTCGGTCTACGAGACGGGCAACACGGTCGCGTTCGACGGGGATGCGATCATCGAGCGCTCGGCCGACGGCGAGACCAGCGAATGGGGCCGGGTGCTCGTCGCCGACCCGCCGCACGGCATCCGCTTCACCTGGCATCCGGGGCACGACTCCGAACGCGGCGAGGTGCAGGTGACGTTCACACCCCTCGGTCACGATCAGACGCTCGTGACGCTCGTGCACAGCGGATGGGAGGCGTACGCGGATGCCGCATCCGCCGCCCGGGACGAGTACCGGGGCGGGTGGCCCGCCGTGCTCGCGCGTTTCGCCGCCGCGGGCGCGGATGCCGACGCCGAGGATCGGTCCACCGGCGACGACGCGTGGCTCGTGCTCAGCCACACCGCGGGACCGGCAGCCGATGCGCGCGGCGTCTTCGCGCATCCGCTGTTCGCCGAGCACCGGGCCCTCCTCGAGACGCTCGCGGCGGACGGCGTGCTCATCGCCGCGGGGCCCCTGCCCGACGAAGCCGGAGCCGGGCAGACCGTCATCCGCGTGCCCGCCGCACGACTCGACCACTACGTGGCGCGAGCCGAGGCCGACCCGTCGGTGACCGGCGAACTGCTCACGCTGCGAGTGCGCCCCTGGAACGTGTTGCTGCCCTGACGCCTAGCTGACGATGTGCATCGCGCGGGCGGCGTCGGTGACCGCCCCAGACAGCGACGGGTACACCGAGAACGCGCGCGCCAGCTGGTCGACCGTGAGCCGGTGCTCCACCGCGAGCGCGATCGGCAGCACCAGATCGGACGCCTTCGGCGCCACCACCACCCCGCCGATGACGGTGCCCGAGCCGGTGCGGGCGAACAGCTTCACGAAGCCGTCCTTGATGCCCTCCATCTTGGCCCGCGGGTTCGACGCAAGCGACAGCTTGTAGATCTCGCCCTGCGCGATGCCGTCCTCGATCTGCTTCTGCGACCAGCCGACCGTCGCCACCTCGGGGTGGGTGAACACGTTCGAGGTCACGTTGCGAAGCTCGGTGGGCGTGACCGCGTCGCCCATCGCGTGGTAGACGGCCGTGCGGCCCTGCATCGCGGCGACGGATGCGAGCGGCAGGAAGTCGCTGCAGTCACCGGCCGCGTAGACCATCGGCATCGACGTGCGCGCCACCCGGTTCACCCGGATGTGGCCCGACTCGGTGAGCTGCACACCCGCCTCCTCGAGGCCGAG
>Ga0160457_1000605_pt1 | contig 14456 bp, 16 predicted proteins | sample HID1972M_E6MG_FD_108242 | JGI IMG/M metagenome (GOLD analysis project Ga0160457, IMG submission 108242) | Enriched pill bug-associated microbial communities from UW Madison campus, WI, USA - HID1972M_E6 MG | ecosystem: Host-associated > Arthropoda: Insects > Digestive system > Unclassified ... | reverse complement strand
CGACCGCGAGACCGCGTGGCAGCTGGCGGCGACCGTCGTCGACCCCGAGATCCCGGTGCTCACCATCGAAGACCTCGGCATCCTGCGCGAGGTGACCGTGGAGCACGGCACCACCATCGTCACCATCACCCCCACCTACTCCGGCTGCCCGGCGATGGATGCGATCCGCGACGACCTGGTGACGGTGCTCGGCGCCGTCGGCCCGGTCGACGTGCGGGTGAGCCTGTCGCCCGCCTGGACCACCGACTGGATGTCGGTGGCCGGTCGCCGCAAGCTCACCGAGTACGGCATCGCGCCGCCGAACGGACGCGCGCACGGGTCGTCCGGACCGGTGCGGCTCGCCCTCAGCACCCGATGCCCGCGGTGCGGCTCGCTCGACACGGTCGAGATCTCGCGCTTCGGCTCGACCACGTGCAAGGCGCTGTTCGAGTGCCGGGCGTGCCTCGAACCGTTCGACTCCTTCAAGGTGCTGTGACGTGCCGGCCACGAACGTGGGCGTGCGGCGGCGGGCGCGCTTCCACACCCTCGCCGTCTCGGAGGTGCGGCGACTGACCGCCGACAGCGTCGAGGTGGCGTTCGCGGTGCCACCCGAGCTCGACGACGCGTACGGCTACTCCCCCGGCCAGTACGTGGCGCTGCGCACCACCCTCGCCTCCCCCGACGGTGCAGAGTTGCGCCGCAGCTACTCGATCTGCCAGGCCCCGGTGCCCGGCGAGCTGCGTGTGGCGGTGAAACGGGATGTGGGCGGGCTGTTCTCGTCGTGGGTGAACGACTCGCTCGTTCCCGGCATGACGCTCGACGTGATGAGCCCGCAGGGCACCTTCACGGTCGATCTCGCATCCGCCGAGGGCAAGCACTTCGCGGCGATCGCGGCGGGCTCGGGCATCACTCCGGTGATGGCGCTCATGCGCGCCGTGCTCGACGGCACCCGGCACGCGCGCTTCAGCCTCGTGTACACGAACCGCACCTCGCTCGACGTGATGTTCCTCGACGAGCTGGCCGACCTCAAAGACCGCCACCCGCAGCGCGTGGCCCTGCACCACGTGCTCTCGCGCGAGGAGCGCACCTCCGAGCTGCTGTCGGGCCGCATCGACGGCGAGCGACTCGACCGCATCCTCGAATCGCTGCTGCCACCCGACGACATCGACGAGTGGTTCCTGTGCGGCCCCTTCGACCTGGTGGAGCTGGCCCGCACCCGGCTCGCCGACGCCGGGGTCGATCGCCACGCGATCCGCTTCGAGCTGTTCACCACCGACCGGCCCGACCGCGCCGCCCCAGGCTCCACGGGAGCGCCGGTCGCGCCTACCGCGAGCAGCCACGCGTCGACCGTCAAGTTCACCCTCGACGGGCGCACCTCGAGCGTCGTGATGCCCGAGCCCGCCACCGAGTCGGTGCTGAACGCCGCACTGCGGGTGCGGCCGGATGTGCCGTTCGCGTGCGCAGGCGGCGTGTGCGGCACCTGCCGTGCCCGCGTGCTCGCGGGCTCGGTGCGCATGACCGAGAACTACGCACTCGAGCTCGACGAGCTCGAGGCGGGCTACGTGCTCACCTGCCAGTCGCATCCAACCACCGACGCCCTCGTCGTCGACTACGACGCCTGACCACCACCACCACGGAGGAGCCATGCCCCGACTCGACCTCGACGGCGACCTGGCCGTCGTCACCCTCGACCGGCCCGACAAGCTGAACGCCCTCGACGAGTCGGCGATCGCCGAACTCGACCGCTGCTACCGGGAGGCGGAGGCCGCCGGGGTGCGCGCGGTCGTGCTGCGCGCCGAGGGGCGAGCCTTCTGCGCGGGGCGCGACATCTCGGGCGTCGACCCGGCGACGGATGACGTGATCGGCTACCTGGGCGGGCTCGTGCAGCCGCTGCTCGAGCGCATGAGCGCGTTCCCGGCACCCACCTTCGCCGCGGTGCAGGGCGCCGCGCTCGGCGTCGGGCTGGGGCTGCTCATCGCCACCGACGTCGTGTACGTGGCCGACACCGCCCGCATCGGCTCGCCGTTCGCGAACCTCGGCGCCACCCTCGACTCCGGCGGGCACGCCCTCTTCGTCGAGCGGCTCGGCGCCCACAAGACGCTCGACCTCATCTACACCGGTCGCCTCATGACCGGCGAGGAGGCCGTGCGATCGGGGCTCTTCAGCCAGGTGCTGCCGACGGCGGATGTCGAGGAGGCGACACTCGCTGCCGCGCGCACCGCCGCATCCGGGGCCACGCTCGCCTTCCGCGCCAGCAAGCAGCTCGTCGCCCACCTGCGCGACCAGCGCCTCGGCCTCTGGCAGAGCATGAGCGAAGAGAACCAGGCGCAGGCAGAGCTCTGCGCCACCGCCGACTACCGCGAAGGGTTCGCCGCGTTCCAGGCGAAGCGGCCGCCCGTCTTCACCGGGCGGACGTGAGCTCGGGCGCCGTGAGCTGCTTCTCCACCAGCGTCAGCACGTCATAGGTCGCCACGACCTCACCGAGCTGGTTCTTCAGCACCGCATCCCACCGCACCTCGCCGTACTCGTCGGTCTCGCGCGGGGTGATCTGCTTGGCCGTCAGCTCCACCCGGATGCTGTCGCCGGGCGACACGGGCGTGAGGAACCGCAGGTTCTCGAGGCCGTAGTTGGCGAGCACCGGGCCCGGATCGGGGTCGACGAACAGCCCCGCCGCCCACGACACCAGCAGGTAGCCGTGCGCCACCCGCCCCGGGAAGAACGGGTTGGCGGCAGCCGCCTCCTCGTTCATGTGGGCGTAGAAGGTGTCGCCCGTGAAGGTGGCGAAGGTCTCGATGTCGTCGAGGGTGACGGTGCGGGTGCCCGACACGATCTGGTCGCCGATGCGCAGCTCGGCGAGGCTCTTGCGGAACGGATGCACGCCGCCCGATGCGGCCGCGGCTCCCGTGTGCCAGATGCCCGTGAGCGCCGTGAGCATCTCGGGCGAGCCCTGCACCGCGGTGCGCTGCATGTGGTGCAGCACCGAGCGGATGCCGCCCAGCTCCTCGCCGCCGCCCGCGCGGCCGGGGCCGCCGTGCACCAGGTTCGGCAGCGGCGAGCCGTGGCCCGTCGAACTGCGGGCGTCGTCCCGATCGAGCAGCAGCACGCGCCCGTTGTAGGGGGCGATGCGGGTCGCCAACTCGACCGCGACCGCCGGGTCGTGGGTGGCGATGCTCGTCACGAGCGAGCCGCCGCCCCGCGCCACGAGCGCCGCCGCATCCGCCAACGTCTCGTACGGCAGCACGCTCGACACCGGGCCGAACGCCTCGACCTCGTGCACCGCATCCGCCGACGGGTCGTCGAAGCGCAACAGGATGGGGCTCACGAACGCGCCGCCGCGGGGCAGGCGCTCGTCGAGCTCGGTCGTGCCGACCACCATCTCGCCGCCCGCCGCCATCAGCCTGCCCACCTGCCGCAGCACCTCGTCCCGCTGCCCGGTCGAGGCGAGCGGCCCCATCGTCACGCCCTCGATGCGCGGGTCGCCCACCACCACCCGCTCGGTGACGCGGGCGCGCACGGCGTCGACCACCGCATCCACCTGCGCCGCCGGCACGATCGCGCGGCGGATGGCGGTGCACTTCTGGCCCGCCTTCGAAGTGAGCTCGACCACCAGCTGCTTCACGTACGCGTCGAACTCGGGGGTGCCCGCGGTGGCGTCGGGGCCGAGCACGGATGCGTTGATCGAGTCGGTCTCGCTCGTGAACCGCACGCCGCCGGTCTGCACCGAATCGTGCGACCGCAGCCGCTCAGCGGTGGACGCCGATCCGGTGAACGCCACCAGGTCGCCCAGCCGCAGCTCGTCGAACAGCGTCGACACAGACCCCGACACGAGCGACAGCGAACCCTCGGGCAGCAACCCCGACTCGACGAGGATGCGCACCATCGCCTCGGCCAGGTACCCGGTGGGCGTGGCCGGCTTCACCACCGTCGGCACCCCCGCCAGGAACGCGGGCGCCAGCTTCTCGAGCGACCCCCACACCGGGAAGTTGAACGCGTTGATCTGCACGGCCACCCCGGGCAGGCGCGTGTAGACGTGGCGCCCCAGGAAGCTGCCGTCCTTCGAGAGGATCTCGACGGGTCCGTCGACGTAGACCGAGGAGTTGGGCAGCTCGCGGCGCCCCTTGCCCGAATAGGTGAAGAGCACGCCGATGCCGCCGTCGATGTCGACCCACGAGTCGGCGCGGGTGGCGCCGGTGCGGGCTGAGATCTCGTACAGCTCGTCCTTGCGCTCGGTGAGCGCGAGGGCGAACTGCTTGAGCAGCAGTGCGCGCTGGTGGAACGTGAGCCGGCCGAGCGATGCCTGACCGACGGTGCGGGCGTACTCGAGGGCGGCGGCCAGATCGAGGCCGTCGGTGCTCACCCGGGCGACGGGCTCGCCGGTGGATGCGTCGAGCACCTCGGTCGCGTCGGCGCCGTCGGCAGGCGTCCACCATTCGTCGTGCACGTAGCTGGGCACGTAGCCCGGGAGCAGGTCGGTCATCGGGGATCCTCTCCGGTCGTCCACACGTAGAAGCCTTCGCCGCTCTTGCGGCCGAGTTTGCCCGCCGCCACCATGTCGCGCAGCAACTGCGGCGGCGCGAACCGGTCGCCGAGCCTGGCGTGCATGTACTCGGCGATGTCGAGCCGCACGTCGAGGCCCACCATGTCGCTCGTGCGCAGCGGCCCGGTGGCGTGGCGGTAGCCGAGCGTCATCGCCGCGTCGATGTCGTCGGCGCTGGCCACCCCCTGCTCGAGCATGCGCATCGCCTCCAGCGCCAGCACGAGCCCGAGGCGCGAGGAGGCGAATCCGGGTGAATCGGCGACCGTGATGGGCGTCTTGCCGAGCGCGCGCACCCACTCCTGCGCGGTGGCGACCACGGCATCCGAGGTGGCCGCCCCACGCACCACCTCGACGAGCTGCGACGAGGGGACGGGGTTGAAGAAGTGCAACCCGAGGAAGCGCTGCGGATGCTCGACCGCGGCCGCCAGCTCGTCGATCGACAGCGACGAGGTATTGGTGGCGAGCACGGCATCGGGGCGGATGAGGGAGGCCACCAGCGCGAGCGCGTCGGCCTTGAGCTGCGGCAACTCGGGCACCGCCTCGATCACCAGGTCGCGGTCGGCGAGGGCGGCCGGGTCGTCGGTGACCCGAAGCGCGGCGAGCAGCTGCTCGGCCGGGCGATCGGTTGCGCCGAGTTCGACGCTGCGATCGAGCGCACGCCGGATGCCGCCGGTCGCCCGGTCGAGCGCCTGCGGCTGGTCGACCACCACCACCTCGGCGCCGGCCAGCAGGAACGCGTGGGCGATGCCGCCGCCCATGCGACCCCCGCCGAGCACGCCGACGCGGATCACTTCCGCCTCCGCTCGAGGAACTCGGCCATGCGGCGCAGCTTCTCGGGCGACTCGAACAGCACCGCCTGGCTCTCGTCGTCGATCGCCGGATGCGCGCCGCGCGGTGCCGCGAGCGCCACCTTCGTGAGTCGCGTGGCGAGCGGATCGTTGCGGGCGATGCGGTCGGCGAGTTCGTGGGCGGCGCCGAGCAGCTCCGCCGACGGCACCACCCGGCTCACGAGCCCCGCCGCGAGCGCCTCCTCCGCATCCAGAGTGCGCCCGGTGAGCAGCAGCTCGGCCGCGAGCGACGGGCCGACGATCGCCGGCAGCCGCCAGGTTGCGCCCGCCGCGGCCATGATGCCGAGGCCCGTCTCGGGGTTGCCGATCTTCAGACCCTCGCCCGCGATCCGGATGTCGGCGGCATACGCGAGCTCGGCACCCCCGCCGAGCGCCCAGCCGTCGATCGCGGCGATCACCGGCATCGGCAGCCGCGCGATGCGGTCGAACACCCGCGAGTTGATGCCTTCGAGCGCATCGGCGGCCCGACGTTCGCGCAGTTCGGCGATGTCGGCGCCCGATGCGAACACCTCCGGGCTGCCCGCGAGGATCAGGATGCGCGGCTCGGCTTCGAGCCCCGCGCAGACCTCGTGCAACTCGTCGACCATCGGGCGCGAGATCGCGTTGCGGGCCTCGGGGCGATCGAGCGTCACGACCACGCGGTCCTCCCGCGTCTCGACCCGCAGCTCGGTCATGCCCGCTCCAGGATCATCGCCTGCCCCTGGCCCACCCCGACGCACATGGTGGCGAGGCCGTAGCGCGCGGCCTCCCGTTCCATCCGGCCCAGCAGCGTCACGATGAGCCGCGACCCACTCGATCCGAGCGGGTGGCCGAGTGCGATGGCGCCGCCGTCCGCGTTCACCCGCGCCTCGTCGAGCCCGAGACGGCGGATGCAGGCGAGCGCCTGGGTGGCGAAGGCCTCGTTCAGTTCGACGGAGCACAGGGCGTCGACGGTGAGGCCGGATCGCGCGAGCACCCTGTTCGTGGCCGGCACCGGCCCGAGGCCCATCACCTCGGGCGCGATGCCGGCGGCTGCCGACGCCACGACGCGCGCGCGGGGCACCAGGCCGAAGCGCTCCACCGCCTCGCCGCTCGCCACCACGATCGCCGAGGCGCCGTCGTTGAGCGAACTGGAGTTGCCGGCCGTCACCACCGAGCCACCGCGCACCACGGGCTTCAGGGCGGCGAGCGCCGCGAGGCTTGTGCCGGCGCGGGGGCCCTCATCCACCTCGACGAGTCCCTTCGCCGTCTCCACGCCCACGATCTCGTCGGCGAGACGCCCCGCCGCGATCGCCGCGAGCGCCCGTTCGTGCGATCGCAGCGCGAACGCGTCCGCATCCTCACGGGTGATGCCGTCGACCCGAGCCACCTCTTCGGCCGTCTCGGGCATCGCGTAGGTGGCCTTGTCGCGGGCGAGCAGCCGCGGGTTCGTGAAACGCCAGCCGATCGAGGTGTCGTGTGTGGCACCGGGTTTCGCCCACGCCGTGGCGGGTTTCGCCTGCACCCACGGGGCGCGCGTCATCGACTCGACCCCGCCCGCCACGATCACGTCGGCGTCGCCCGCACGGACCGCCTGCGCCGCCTGCGCGATGGCGGTCATGCCGGACGCGCAGAGCCGATTCACCGTGAACGCGGGCACCGCATCCGGCAGCCCCGCGAGCAGCACGCTCATGCGGGCCACGTTGCGGTTGTCTTCGCCCGCCTGATTGGCGGCGCCGAGGATCACCTCGTCGATTTCGGTCGGATCGACGCGGGCGCGGGCGATCGCCTCCGCCACCACGAGGGCGGCGAGATCATCGGGGCGCACGCCGGCGAGTGCGCCACCGTAACGACCGACCGGGGTGCGCACCCCGCCGATCAGGAACGCGTCCGCCACGTCGCCTCCGATTTACTGAATGATCGTTCGGTAACTTTTTCATGCGGCTCTTGTGGTGTCAAGGGCGCAGGGTGGCGGCCCTCGCTGCGACGAGCGCTCGGGCCTACCGCTGCGCGACCGACGTCGTCATCGTCAGCTGAATCCCGCCCTCGACGGCGGCGCTCTCGAGCGCGACGGTGATCGCCTCGACCTCGGTGAGCGCGTCCAGGTGCGTGCCGCCGCACGGGATCTCAACACGCCCGTCGGCGAGCTCGCACACCCAGCTGCGGCGGGCCGACAGGCCGTCCGCGTCGCGTTCGATCCGGATGCTGGCGCCGGCATCCACCCACGCCGCCAGCTGCGCGTTCGCCCGCTCGGCGACGGACGCGAGGTCGTCGAGGCCCGTCACGTCGAACCCCTTCTTGCGCAACGACTTGCCGATCCGGTAGACGTCGGTCGACCCGTTCGGGGTGATGCGCGACCGCTCGATCGCGAGCGCGTCGAACGCCGGATGCCCGAGGGCGTCGGTGGGCACGGGCTTCGTCCAGGTGTCGGCGAACGCCGCATCCAGCGCCAGCGAGGCGAGGTGGCAGGCGGTGTGCCCGGCCGACAGTGCGGCGCGGTGGTCGGCGTCGACCACGATCTCCACGTGGTCTCCGACGGCCGGCGCGTCGCCGTCGACCAGGTGCGCGACGACGAACACCCAGCCCTCGGTTCCGGTGCGCACCGGCACGTCACCGCCGAGGAACAGCTCGCCGTCGTGGATCGCGCCGACCACCGCGTCGACGATCGGCTGCTCGCCGCCACCGGATCGCAGCACACCTCGGTCGGCCGGCTGGTCGGGCCATGCCGTGTCGACCGGGTGGAACGCCGTCTCGTCGACGACGACCGCGGAGCCCCCATCCGGAAGCGGTGCCACGAACACGACGGTCCCGGCGGATTCGGTGGAGCCGGCGGGGTAGGTGACTCGAGTGTCGGCGGTCGGCAGCTGCACGGTGCGCCCTTCCTCTTCTATGACGAACGGTGCTGTCATCGTCGCAGCACCAGGCGATCAGCGCTCGGCGAGCGCCTCCGCGAGCCAGCGTGCGTGCACGTGCCACGGGTCGCGTCCGCCGGCGAGCGCGGCGATGTGCTCCCGCAGCGCCGGACCCAGCCCGAACCATTCGGAGGTGCCGAGACGCTCGCCCGCGAACTCCAGGTGCCTCCGCTGCTCCACCGATCGGCCGCCCCGCTCGAACGCCAGCACCTCGTCGTGCGGAATCGCGCCGAACCGCTGCCGCGGGTTGTGCGTGGTGCCGATCTTCACCGCTCCCCCGAGCCGCAGGTAGTAGACGACATCAACCCGGGGCAGCGGCAGCTCCGGGTCGATGTACTCGCCGACACGCCAGCCGCACACCGCGCACTCCCACCCGCCGGCCGCGCGGATGCCGCTGCGCGATCCGCAGAGACGGCACGGCGACTCGAGTTCGGGCACCCGTCCATCGTCGCCCGGACCGCCGACGGACGCCGCCCGCGCCCGCCGTCATCGCCGCCGGAACGTGGCGGCCACGTGCAGCAGCGGCACGATCGACGCCGCCATCAGCACCCACGCGAGCGGCTCCTCGGCGCGGCGCAGCAGCACCCCCGAGAAGAGCAGCGCGGCGAACACGACCGCCGAGATCAGACGCCCCAGCAGACGCTCGAGCGACGAGAGCCGCTTCTCGACTCCCGGCGCGCGCACCGCCAACTGGCCCCGGTCGATGCGCGACGCCAGCTCGTCGAGCCGCTGCGGCAGCCGGGCCACCGTGGTGGCGTAGCCGAGCGCCCTGCGCCCCACCTCGCGCAGGTCCCCGCTCGAACCGGCGAGCACGGCACGCGCGAACGGGTCGACCGCATCCCACATGTTGAAGTCGCGGTTGAGCGCGCTCGTCACACCCGAGATGAGCGAGATGGTGCGGATCAGCAGCAGGAAGTTCTCGGGCAGCTGGAACGGCAGCGAGCGGATGGTGTCGCCGAACTGGCGGGCGAACGACTCCAGTTCGCGCGGGTCGATGTCCCGAAGCTCGGCCACGCCCATGCCGCCGAAGCGGTCGAACGACGCCGACATGGCGCGCTCCAATTCCTCGGTGTCGGCCGTCGGCAGCAGCACGCCGAGCCGCTCGAGCGAGGTGACGAGCGCACGCCCGTCGCGGGCGACCACCGCCAGGATGAAGTCGCGCAGCCCGGCGCGCAGCGCATCCGAGATCTCGCCCATCATGCCGAAGTCGACGAAGGTGAGATGCCAGGCCTCACCCGAGTCGCGGGCCGCAGGGGTGACGAAGATGTTGCCCGGATGCGGGTCGGCGTGGAAGAACCCGGCCACGAAGATCTGCTGGAACGTGGCGCGCGCCAGTTCCTGCGCCACCGCCGCCGGATCGATGCCGGCCGCATGCAGGGCGGCGACGTCGGTGATCTTGATGGCGGTGACATCCGACAGCGTCAGCACGCGCAGCGAGGTGCGATCCCACACGACGGTGGGCGCTGCGACCCGCGGGTCGGCCGCGAAGTCGGCGGCGAACCGTTCCGCGTTGCCGGCCTCGTTGAGGTAGTCGATCTCGGCGAGGCTCGTGGTGGCGAACTCCTCCACCAGGGCGGGGGCGTCGACCCGAGACGACACGAGCCGCACCCGCGCGAGCCAGCGGCCCACGCGACGCAGCGCGGCGAGGTCGACCTCGACCACCTGCTCGATGCCCGGGCGCTGCACCTTCACGACCACATCCGCGAAGCCGACATCCGCCGCGACTCCCGGCGACAGCCGCGCGCGGTGCGCCTGACCGAGCGATGCCGCAGCGATCGGCACCGGATCGAACGACTCGAACGCCACCTCGAGCGGGATGCCGAGCTCCGCCTCGGTCTGGGCGCGGATGCCGGCGAACGGCTCGGCCGCCACCTCGTCCTGCAGCCCCTCGAGCTGGTGGGTGATCTCGGGCGGCAGGATGTCGAGGCGCGACGACAGGAACTGCCCCACCTTGATCATCAGTCCGCCCAGGTCGACGGCGAGATCGTGGAACCGGCTCGCCAGCTTCTGCAGCCGCGCCACCCGCCCACGTTCGGCGAGCGACCGCAGGCCGATGCGCGGCAGCACCAGTTCGAACCACCACGCCTGCACGAACGCACGCGACGCGAACCGCATGATGCGGCGGTAGCGGGCACGCAGATCGCGCGCCTCCGCGGGGGCGGGAGGCGGGCCGCCCGGCTGCGGCATCCGGTCAGTCCTCGGCGAGGATCGCGTACAGCTTGCGCCGGGCCTCGTCGACGATGGCGACCGCGCGTTCCGTCTGCTCGGGGGTGCCGTTCTGCGCCACCTGCGACGCCGCCTGCGCGAGCTTGACGCCCGCCTTCGGCAGGGCGAGGTTGCGTTCGGCGCGGGCGCGACACGACTCGCCCGGGGCGTCGGCCTCAGATGCGTCGGCGGCGAGCGCGCGGCCCGTCTCGGTGAGGGTGTACACCTTGCGCTCCCCCACCTGCTCGCCGGTGACGAGCTGCTCGTCGGCCAGCAGCTGCAGCGTCGGGTAGACGGTGCCGGGGCTCGGCGACCACGCACCGCCGGTGCGGGTCTCGATCGCCTGGATCACCTCGTAGCCGTTCTTCGTGCCGTCGGCGAGCGCCACCAGGATCGCGGTGCGGATGTCGCCCGGCCCCCCGCGCCTGCCGACACTCGCGGCGAAGGTCTCGCGCAGGCCGTCGACGGCCTCCCACAAGTCGAACCCGTTCGGAGCTGATGAGCGCATGTCGGAATCCTCTCGGCGATGCCTCACGATACATCCGGGGTCGGCCGTGGGGCCCGGGCGCTCAGCGATCCCCCAGCGTGATGGAGCGCCGCGCGCGCCAGAGGAGCAACATGGCTGCATGACGAGAACCTCGCGAGTGCGGTCCCTCTTCGACGCCTACGCCGCAGGCGACCGGCAGGCGGCGGAACGCCTGCTCGCCGACGACATGCATTTCACGAGCCCGTACGACAACCGGCTCGACCGCGCCGGGTACTTCGAGCACTGCTGGCCCCCGCCGCCGCAGATCGACTCGTTCGACATCGTGCGGATGGCAGAAGCAGGCGACACCGTCTATGTCACCTACGAGGCGGGCGGGGTCGGGCGCAACACCGAGGCGATCACCTTCGACGCCGACGACCGCGTCGTCGAGATCGAGGTGTACTTCGGGTGGGCGCTGCCGCATCCGGTGCCCGCCGGCGAGCACCGGGTCGGGTGACGACGATGAACGCAGAGATCCCCGCGACCGACGAGCTGCACCTGCGGCGGTGCGTCGAGCTCGCCACCCAGGCGCTCGAGAACGGCGACGACCCGTTCGGCTCGTTGCTGGTCGACGCCGACGGCGTGGTGCTGGCCGAGGCCCTCAACCGCGAGGCGACCGACGCCGACCCGACCGCGCATCCCGAACTCGAACTGGCACGGTGGGCGATCGCGAACCTCACCCCCGAGCAGCGTGCGAGCGCCACCGTCTACACCTCGGGCGAGCACTGCCCCATGTGCGCGGCCGCCCACGGCTGGGCCGGGCTGGGGCGCGTCGTCGCGGCCGCCTCCTCGGCGCAGCTCGCCGGGTGGCGTGCCGAGTGGGGCCTGCCCGACGGACCGGTGGCGGTGCTCCCGCTCGACCAGGTCGCACCGGGAGTCTCGGTGACGACGCCGGTGCCGCCGTACGACGCGTGGATGCGCGAGGTGCACCTGCGGGCGCGGTGGCGGGCCTGAGCATCGCCTGATCGGCGCTCGTACTTTACCAACCGGATGGTAAAGTACGAGGATGGCAAGCTCTCGCACCGCGATCCTCGACGCGGCCCTCGACATCCTGCGCGACCCCGACGGTCCAGCGCTCACCCTCGAATCCGCCGCCCGGGGCGCCGGCGTCTCGAAGCCCGGACTCATGTACCACTTCCCCACGAAGGAGGCGCTCGTGCGCGGGGTGCTGGAGCACTCGGTGGCTGGATGGGAGCAGCGCATCCGGGAACACCTTGACGCACCGCTCGACGAGGCCACGCCCTCGCAGCGCATCCGCGCCTACGTCGAGACGGCGCTGAGCTCCGAGCTCGACCGGGCCGACCTCGCCACCTTCTTCGACGTGCACTACCGCACCGAACTCGCCACCATCTGGGACGACCGGATGGCGCCCTTCCTCGAGCTTCCCGCCGACCTCGACCCCGGCGAGCGGGCCCGCCTCACCGTCGCACGCCTCGCCGCCGACGGCTACTGGTTCGCCACGATGAGCGGATCGAGCGTCGGCGACCCGGATCAGATCGGCGCCGCGATCCGCGCCCTCACGGAGGTGCGCTGATGGGGTGGCTGTTCCTCGCTGCAGCGGTCGCTCTGGAGGTGTCGGCATCGTTGGCACTGAGCGCGGCGCAGACCCAGCCCGGCTGGTACGTGCTCGTCGGCATCGGCTACGTCGGCGCGTTCGCGATGCTGTCGCAGGTGCTGCGCCGCGGCGTGCCGCTCGGCGTCGCATACGGGCTCTGGGCAGCAGTGGGCGTCGTCCTCACCGCCGTCCTGAGCGCGGTGCTCTTCGGTGACCCGCTGACACCGTTCATGTTGGCCGGCATCGCCCTCATCATCGCCGGGGTGCTCGCCGTCGAACTCGGGTCGCAGCACGCGGCCGCGCGTCACCGGCGGGAGACCAGCGCATGACGCTCCTCTTCCTCTCACTCGCGATCGCGTCCGAGGTGGCCGCAACCCTGTCGCTGCGGATGGCGTCACAACCGAAGGCCCGACGCGTCTGGGTCGTGCCGGTGGTGGCCGGCTACGTGTTCGCATTCGTGATGCTGAGCCTCGCCCTCCAGGCCGGCATGACGATCGGTGTCGCCTACGGCATCTGGGCCGCTGCCGGTGTCGCCCTCACGGCGATCGCCAGCCGAGTGCTGTTCAAGGAGCCGCTCACCTGGATCATGGCCCTGGGCATCGTGCTGATCGGCGCCGGAGTGCTGCTGGTGGAGTTGGGAGCGGCGCACTAGCGCTCGAAGGGCCCCAGCATCCGCTGGGCCTCCTGCGCCACGGCATCGAGTGGAGCAGGCACCTCTTCGTCGAACCAGCCCACCTCGACGCCGTGCTTGCCGGGTTTCCACGTTCCGCTGACCCGCCCGCGAACCAGCACGAGGTTCGCCCCCCGGGTCGCGGATGCCCGGCGGGCGGTTGAGATCACGTTCGGGTCGGCAGTGCCCGGGCCGAGCACCCACTGGTCGAACCCCGGAATGAGACGCACCTCGCCCGCGGCGGTCGCGTTCGCGATGTCGTCGGCATGCTCGGCGAGCGCGAGCGCCGGGGTGCCTTCGACGTCGAGTTCGACGACCCGCCCCTCCGACCGAAGCGATGCAAGCCATCGTGCGATCCGGGCGCGGCCCGCGCTCAGCCCGTCGCCGAGCCAGTACTGCAGGTTGTCGCCCGTCGCGGGGCCGTAGGCCGACAGGTAGCCCACGACGACCGCACGCCCGGCTTCGTCGAGTTCGAGCACGCCCTGCCATCCCGGCACACCGGTGAAATCCTGCACGGTGGCGGCGCCGTCGCGGTCGGGTCCGAAGCGGAGGTCGCCCTGCCACATGAACGGCTTGAGGAAGGTGTCGCGGCTGTCGACGAACGCGTGCGCCACGTGCCCGAAACGCCGCGACGAGGAGATCGCGGCCGCGAGCTCGTCACGGATGAGTGGGCCGTCTGCGACCGCAGCGCGCACCTCCTCGCGCAGCGCCGGCCACTCATCGGCGGCGACGCCGTAGAAATCCACCCAGCTCTTCAGCGCCCACTGGCGCCCCGCCGCGCGAACGGCGAGCAGCGCTGCCGCCGCATCCGGGGTGGCGAACTGCGTCGACCCGCGGTTCGCGTAGACGCGCACCACCTCATCGGCGGCGACCGCCTGCATGAGCTCGTTCGAGCCGGGCGAGCCGAGCCGGATCGCCACCGCGAGACGCGCATCCCCCAGCCACGCGGGCACCGCCTGCAACCGCCTGACCACGTCGACAGCGGATGCGGCCGGCGGCCCCTCGAGGAACTGCCGCCGCGCGCGCCAGCCGAGGGCTGCATCCCACGAGACCATGCCGGGACGATACCGCTCGGGTGCGTCATCGCATCCGGTGCTCACCGCTCGCTGAGCACCTGCGACCCGATCACCGACAGCAGCTGCAGCTTCTCGTGGCTCTCGCTGCCCGGGATGGCGGTGTAGACGAGCAGCGAGTGCGACTGGTCCGGGTCGACCAGGCGCTGGCAGGTCAGCTCGAGGGCGCCCAGCTCGGGGTGCACGAAGTGCT
>Ga0160457_1000604_pt1 | contig 14489 bp, 10 predicted proteins | sample HID1972M_E6MG_FD_108242 | JGI IMG/M metagenome (GOLD analysis project Ga0160457, IMG submission 108242) | Enriched pill bug-associated microbial communities from UW Madison campus, WI, USA - HID1972M_E6 MG | ecosystem: Host-associated > Arthropoda: Insects > Digestive system > Unclassified ... | reverse complement strand
CTGGCCGGCCTTTTTTAAGCGAAGCCAGATGATCCCGGATTAGAAAATCAGAAATATCTCTCCAAAAAAGCACATCCCTATGTTTAGCTGATCATGTTAAACACAAGGATTATAGCATTTATTTTTTTAAGAATTTAAAATCCTTACCAAGGAAACGTGCGGCAGAACCTAATTCTTCTTCTATGCGAAGTAACTGGTTGTATTTTGCAATCCTGTCAGAACGTGAGGCAGAACCTGTCTTAATTTGTCCGCAGTTTAACGCTACGGCCAGGTCAGCGATAGTCGTATCTTCAGTCTCGCCCGAACGATGGCTCATTACAGAAGTGTATCCGCTGTTTTGTGCTAATGACACAGCGTTGATCGTTTCAGTTAAAGATCCAATCTGGTTTACTTTAACCAGGATAGAATTAGCGATGTTCTTGTCGATACCCTGTTGCAGGCGTTTTACGTTAGTCACAAACAAATCGTCACCTACCAGCTGTACTTTATTGCCGATCGCCAAAGTTAAAGCTTCCCAGGCAGCCCAGTCATCTTCATCAAGACCATCTTCAATAGAAATGATAGGGTATTTGCTGGCCCAGTCCACCCAGTATTTTACCATCTCATCAGAAGTTAATCGTTCGCCTGATGACTTGTGGAAATTATAGGTTTTGGTTTTGCTGTCATACATTTCGGAAGCTGCAGCGTCCATGGCAATCCAGATATCCTTGCCAGGTGTAAAACCAGCAGTTTCAATTGCAGTTAATACCGTTTCGATCGCTTCCACGTTAGAACCGATGTTAGGGGCAAAACCACCTTCATCACCAACATTGGTCGAATAACCTTTTTTCTTCAACACATCTTTCAGGTGGTGAAATACCTGGGTACCCATTTGCAGGGCTTCAGAAAAGCTGGATGCGCCCAATGGCATGATCATGAATTCCTGAAAATCAATTTTATTATCCGCATGTGCACCGCCATTCAGGATATTCATCATTGGCACAGGTAAAGTATTGGCATTGACCCCGCCGATATAACGGTACAAAGGCTGCCTGCTCTCCTGGGCTGCTGCTTTGGCCACGGCTAAAGAGACACCTAAAATAGCATTGGCGCCTAAATTTCCTTTATTCTCAGACCCGTCAAGGTCAATCATAGCTTTGTCAATCAGGTTTTGTTCGAAGACATCAATTCCCTGGAGTTCTTTAGCTATTTTCTTATTTACATTTTCAACGGCTTTTAATACACCTTTGCCCATGTAGACCTTTTTATCCCCGTCTCTAAGCTCAACCGCCTCATGTTTACCAGTACTTGCACCTGAAGGCACAGCAGCACGGCCCATCTGACCGTTTTCAGTGATTACTTCTACTTCAACAGTAGGATTACCTCTTGAATCGAGGATTTGCCTTGCATGAACATCAATTATTAAACTCATTTTTATTATATTTTTTGGTTTCGTTTTTCCTTAGTGTATATTGTACAATTACTAAGCAATTATTTCAAAGTTAAAATAAAATTTAAATTATAAAGGAGCTTTACATCATAAAAATCATTCCCACTTAAATACCCTGACAGCCAGTGCATATATTCCTATACCCCATATAACCATAATCAGAATCTGTTGTTTTACTTCCCAAAGGCCGGCACCTTCGAAGGCCACCTGGCGCATAGCATCGTTCAGGTAGGTAAGCGGTAAAGCCCTGCTTATGGGCTGCAGCCAGGAGGGGAAATTGTCAACAGGGAAGAAGGTGCCCGATAATAAGAACTGGGGCAGGGTAATAATATTTGATATCGGCGGAATCATACTCTCATTTTTGGCTACGCCTGATACTACAAATCCAAATCCCATAAATACAATCAGGCCAATAACCGAGAGTAAGAGCATATTCAGGACGGTAACCAATCCGTGGATAAGTGTAAAATGGAAAAAGAAATGCCCGATAACAATAATAAATACAGCTCCGAGCAAGGCAAACCCAATCCTGGCCAGTCCCTCACCCAGTATGATACTGGAGCGGCGTACCGGTGTGGCAAAAAAACGTTTGATCACCAAAGTCTGCCTTAAGCTGAAAAAGACAAAAGCAGTTCCGAACACTCCTGTGCTCAGCAAGGAAAAGCCCAGCTGACCGGGAAGTATAAAATCGATGGTCCTGTAGGTGCGGCCATGCACAGTGCTTTCCCTGATCTCTGCAACAGCGGGTTTCAAGTCTTTGGTATTCAGTGTATACATCAGGTTGTTCAGGATAGATTTAAGAATATTGCCTTTATCCATCGATGCTGAAGTATAGGTTACGTCGGATAGGTAGGCAGGCTGCATTGTAGTGTTCCGGTGCACCTCAATTACACCGGCAATGGTGCCCTTTTCCAGCTGCTGCTCTATTTCGGCAGTAGTTTTACCCTTTGTTAATTTTATTACAGATGTCCGTTCCAGTGCCTTGATTACCGGGTTCTGCAGGTCAGAAGCAGGTGCAACAGCAAGTTCTACTTTTATACCTCCGCTGCCCAGAAAGCCGAAAACGAGAATAAATATCAGTGGAAAAGCCAGGGTAAAAACTACGGCAGAAGGGCTTCTCATAATAGACCGGAAACTTGCTTTTGCGAGTGCCAGTGTAGCCTTGGTATGGTTATAAGGTGTGTTCATCATGTGTTTTTTTAGCCTTCGCGCCATTCTTTACCGGTAAGATTGATAAATACATCCTCCAGGTTTGCTTTTTTAACTTCCTTTTTTCGTTCAAATCCGGTATTCAGCAACTGGTCGATCAGGTTGTCAGGTGTATCCAGGGCAATGATCTCTCCCCGCTCTACAAAAGCAACGCGATCGCAAAGCTGTTCGGCCTCATCCATGTAATGCGTAGTGATCACTACCGTTGTGCCATTTTTCCTGATGGCTGTAATGAGATCCCAGAGGTTACGGCGGGCCTGCGGATCCAGACCGGTGGTAGGTTCATCCAGGAAAATGATTTTAGGGGAATTTAACAGGGTAGTTGCAATAGAGAAGCGTTGTTTCTGGCCGCCGGACAGCGCTTTATATTTAGCTTTTGCCTTGTCCTGGAGGTTTACTTTTTCCAGCATTTCCATGGGTTTGATACTCACCCCGTAAAGGCCGGCAAAAAGCTCCATCAGTTCAGTCAGGTTCAGGTTTGGGTAATAGCCCGCAGCCTGCAGCTGTACGCCAATGATGCGTTTGATTTCACTGGCATCGCGGTCCACTGAGAGCCCGTCTACTATAATTTCTCCTGAAGTTTTGTCCCGGAGCGTTTCAATAATTTCTAAAGTGGTTGTTTTTCCTGCGCCATTTGGCCCAAGCAGTCCAAAGATCTCATTTTCATAGACATCGAAGCTGATTCCCTTAACTGCCGGAAATTCAGCATAGTTTTTTACCAGGTTGCGGACACTGATAATGGCATTGGTTCTATCCATAGGATAAATGTAATAAGGTTTTATGCAAAAAGGATTGATTACTATCAATCCTTAATAAAATGGCTGTAAAATGATGATTAAAAACCTCTGTATGAAGTATTACCAGCTAAGCTCACCCTTAATTACACTGACAAAATCATCAAACAGGTAACGTGAATCATGAGGTCCCGGAGATGATTCCGGGTGGTACTGCACTGAAAATGCTTTTTTACCCTTTACGCGGATACCTTCAATAGACTGATCGTTCAGGTTAATGTGTGTAATTTCTACCTTGTCAGAACTTCTTACTTCATCCGGGATCACACCGAAACCGTGGTTTTGAGAAGTGACCTCACAATGGTCTTTAATAATATTTTTGACAGGATGGTTTAAGCCCCTGTGGCCATTGAACATTTTCATGGTGCCAATTCCATTTGCCTGGGCAAGCAACTGGTGGCCTAAACAGATGCCGAATAACGGTTTATCCGCAGCAAGAATTTCTTTCACCATGTCAATGGCATAAGGCATTGCAGCAGGATCACCGGGACCGTTAGAAATAAAGTAGGCATCGGCACCCCAGTTTTCCATCTCGGTAAAAGAAGTCTTTGCAGGGAAAACCTGTACATATAAATCCCTGTTATCAAAGTTGCGCAGTGTATTTTTCTTAATTCCAAAATCAACGGCTGCAACTTTATAAGCCGCATCAGGAGACCCGTAAAAATAAGGTTCTTTGGTAGATACCTGTGACGACAGCTCCAGGCCGTCCATAGACGGTACTGCAGACAGTCTGGCTTTCAGTTCTTCAATATTATCAATCTCTGAGGAGATAATCGCATTCATTGCGCCATGATCCCTGATCTTTCTGACTAATGCGCGGGTATCGATATCGGAAATACCTACGATATTCTCATTCTGGAAGTAATCCTGTATGGATTCACTGGCTTCTTTACGGCTATAACCGATATTATAATTTTTACAAACCAGACCAGCAATCTTAATCGAACCGGATTCGATTTCATCTTTATGAATACCATAATTACCAATATGGGCATTCGTAGTAACCATGATCTGCCCGAAATAAGAAGGATCAGTAAAAATTTCCTGATAACCCGTCATTCCTGTATTGAAACAAATCTCTCCTGTTGTTGTACCGATTTTTCCGGCAGCTTTACCGTAATAAACGGTGCCATCGGCCAATAACAGGATCGCAGGTAACTTGGTGTAGTTAGTCATCGTAATTAAAATGAGAAATAAGGTTTAAAAAAGGGATTAATGAAGGAAGATTTGCGAATTTAATGTCGCTGTACTGATTAACAAATGTGCTGTTACATGATCCGTTCATTTCGGGATACAAAGATACGTTTTTGGATAGTCATATCAATATTTTTTTTGAAAGGATTAAATTGTTACGTTGGCGGCTGTATATTATAATTACCGGGTTATCTTTTTTTCAAAGGAATACCCTAATTTTGCTCGCTTAAAGCATAGTTTATGTCTGTATACAAAGAAGTAAAAAGAATCACCACACATATTCTGCAGGAAATGAAACAAAGCGGTGAAAAAATCACCATGTTGACTGCTTATGATTATTCAATGGCCACCGTGCTTGACGATGCCGGTCTGGATGTTTTATTGGTGGGTGATTCCGCTTCAAATGTAATGGCTGGCCATGAAACAACCCTGCCGATTACTTTAGACCAGATGATCTATCATGCCCAGGGTGTCGTAAGGGGTGCATCCCGCGCCTTTGTGGTCGTAGATCTTCCATTCGGCTCTTATCAGGGCAATTCAAAGGAAGCTCTGGGCTCTGCCATCAGGATTATGAAAGAATCCGGCGGACACGGCGTAAAGCTGGAAGGAGGAACTGAAGTGGTCGATTCCATTCAGCGCATTATTACTGCGGGGATCCCGGTGATGGGACATCTGGGGCTTACCCCCCAGTCTATCTATAAGTTCGGTACCTATACGGTAAGGGCCAAGGGCGATGCAGAGGCCGAAAAGCTGAAAACCGATGCACTGGCTTTACAGGAGGCCGGTTGTTTTGCGGTTGTATTGGAAAAAATCCCTGCTGCCCTGGCCAAACAGGTGGCAGAAAGCCTGCACATACCGGTTATCGGAATAGGTGCAGGACCGCATTGCGATGGTCAGGTTTTGGTGGTCAATGACATGATCGGATTGACAAAGGGGTTTAAACCCCGTTTCCTCCGCCAGTACATTAACCTGTATGATGAAATTTCAGGTGCTGCAAAATCCTATATCAAGGATGTGAAGGCAAATGACTTTCCAAATGAAAAGGAGCAATACTAGGAATGCCGGTAACTGCAAAAGATATACTTTACGAAGATAATCACCTGATCGCTGTCAATAAGCGCGCAGGTGACATTGTACAAATAGATGAAACCGGCGATGAGCCGCTGGACGAGAAGGTAAAGAAATATATAACCGCCAAATATAACAAACCGAACGGGGCATTTCTGGGTGTGGTACACCGGCTTGACCGTCCCGTTAGCGGAGTTATCCTGTTTGCCAAAACAAGCAAGGCTCTGGAACGGATGAATGCAATTTTCAAGAACCGGGAAGTGAAGAAAACTTATTGGGCAGTAGTACGCAACAAACCGGCAAACCTATCGGGTACACTGGTACATTGGCTGGTTAAAAACCCGAAAACAAATGTGGTAACCCCGCATCTGAATGAAGTTGCCGGGAGCCAGCGTGCAGAGCTGGGTTATAAACTGATTGGCGAACTGGGTGGATACTACCTGATAGAAGTAGATCCGCTGACGGGGCGTTCCCATCAGATCAGGGTACAGCTTTCTACCATGGGCTGTCCTATTGTTGGCGATAACAAATACGGCTACCCGCGCGGCAGCCGTAAAGGAAGTATCTGTCTCCATGCCCGCAGGCTGCAGTTTCTGCACCCGGTAAAAAAAGAACCGGTAAACATCTTTGCCAAACTCCCGGTTGATGGTTTCTGGGAGCGTTTCGAAGCATTTTAAGGATTCGTCTATTTACAGGGAATTGGCGAAAGCACCACGGCATCTCCAAACTCCAGTGCAGACAGTTTAGTGAATACCGATTTACCATTTTCTTCTGCTGCAGGGCCAAAACCTTCAACCAGCTGGCCATCTTTCTTTAGAAATACAACCTGTCTCACTGAACTGGTCCCTTCTGCATTGAAGGTATAATCTGCAATAATAGTATCCCCTTTAACAATCCCGGCAAGGGTGCCGATGTTTTTGTCCTTCTCAAAGAGGTTATAATTCAGGTCACCGGTCACCACATTTCCCACTTCACTAAGTGAAAGCGATACTGTATCCCTGTTCTTCATATAAGCATAACATTCCTTTGAACTGGCAATGGTCGTATCCGGAGCAGTGGCCAGGCTGTCCACTTCCTGTTCCGGTGATTTCTGCTGACAGGCAGCGATGAACCCTGCTATCACAGCAAGTAATAAAATAGATTTTTTCATGAGTGTTGGTTTGTGAGGTTTCTTCAGCTAAAAACCGTATATATATTTTTCGGCTGTCATTCTTTGCGAAGGGCAAATAATGGAGGCCATCAAAATACACATTCTATTTTTAGTATTGAGGTTCTGACAAACCGGGTGCCAATAAGAGGGTTTCTTCAGCTAAAAACCGTATATATATTTTCGGCTGTCATTCTTTGCGAAGGGCAAATAATGGAGGCCATCAAATACACATTCGATTGTGATTACAAACCGGGCGCCATCAAAATGGTTTATCCACTTAAAACAGCATACAAATAAGGTTACTGACATCAAATACTAACCTCCATACCGGTTATACGCCACACATGGAAAGACCCGGGGTTAATAAAAAACACCCTGCTGTTTTCCGGGCATGGTTTCCTTGAAAAGGAAACGCGACCGGAAAACAGCAGGGTGTTTTTTATCCCTCCGCAGGATCTTACCAAACAAAGGTACCGACAGCCCCGGCATTCAGCCCTACACTAACAACTTTACCATTACTTCTAATATTAAACTGCTGAACGGCATTGTTACCATTCACCACAATCAGCACCTTTTTTCCGTCAGGTGTTTTAAAAGCAACATTCTGCAGGTTATCTGTTATATTAGAAGCAACCCTTACCGATCCGGGCCGCACGAACTTCGAAGCATGGCCGATAATATAATACGCCACATTCCTGGTCACCTGCGGACTGACCGTTATCGCACCCAGGCAAGTTACACAGCCGCCAACGGTATGCGGTCCATAATTTGGATCTGCAGCCAGGTTCCATTCTAAAACATTGCGGCTCCAGTTACGGGTAGCCCCGATTACCAGCGTAGATACATGCCATTTTAAATCCTCATCAAACTTTCCTGGTCCGCCAACCCACTGCTCTGTAAAATAAATGTTCTTGTCAGGATGGGCATCATGAACCTTGGACAATGCGGAAATATCACCGGCGTACAGATGGAAAGCAGAACCATCCACATAGGGCTTTGCATCAGCATCATCAAGAACAGTCAGCGGATAATCCGGCCTGTCGGCATTATGGTCATAAACAATAATCTTCGTCTGCATACCGGCGGCTTTAAAAGCGGGGCCGAGGGCCGTTTTTACAAAAATAGCCTGATCCTTTGCTTCCATATACATACTGGGAACATTTCCCGGATGTAAAGGCTCGTTCTGTACAGTGATCGCATCAATAGTAATACCCTGCGCCTTCATCTCCTGAACATATTTAACCAGGTAGGTGGCATAAGACTTATAATATTCCGGTTTCAGGCTTCCGCCTTTAAAACTGCCATTCGTCTTCATCCAGGTTGGGGCAGTCCAGGGCGAGCCCAGAATTTTAATATCAGGGTTTATCGCAGTAATTTTTTTTAGTACAGGAACAAGATCGGCCATTTCCTTTTCTATGGAAAATTTATCCTGATTTACATCAGTTTCCCCTGCGGGCAGCTCATTATAGGTAAAAGTATCTGCACTTAAATCCGATGCACCGATACTGATCCGCAGGTAACTTACACCAATAGCATTCTTTTCAGTAGAAAACAGCTCTTTCAACAGCGCCTCTTTTTCTGCATCGCCCAAAGCATTAATCAGGCCTGCGCTGCCACCGGTTAAAGTATAGCCAAAGCCGTCAATAGTTTGGAATTGCTGTGTTTCATCCACATCAATGGTAGGATTGGTGTTTTGAGCCGTACCAAAATTAAGGGTTACGTTCTGCCGCTCCAGCAAAGCGGACCGGTCAGCTTTGGTTAACCAGAAAGCAACCTGCCCCTGAGGCTGGGCAGGTTGGTTATTACCCGTTGCTTCCTTAGCCGTTTTTTTTGCAGAACAGGCCACCAGTGCCAGTGAACATGCAATAAATACGTATTTCTTCATTTTCTATTTAATAAAATTAAATTTGATGTTTTGGTCAGCCAGCTGAATACTGAATTCCCCGTCTTCCGTTACTTTTTTACCTTCCGGATTAATAAAACCCAGATCATCCCGGTTGATTTTGAAAGTCACAGATTTTGTCTCCCCAGGCTCAAGGCCAATCTTCTCAAAGCCCCTTAAGCGTTTAACATCCGGGCTTACCAGGGTAGCCACCAGGTCAGTCGTAAATAACAGGACACTTTCCTTGCCGGCAACTTTACCGGTATTGGTTACATCCACGGTTACCGTTAGGATTTCGCCGCTTTTTAAGCTCGCTGAACTCAGACGGACAGGACTATATTTAAAGGTCGTATAACTCAGTCCCTGGCCAAATACATACTGGGGGTTATAATCTGCATCGTAATTATACACGCCCTCGGTCACAGAACGGGATTCCGAAGGTTTATGGTAATAAGTAAACAAGGCATTCGGGAATTGCGGATAAGTATAAGGCAGTCTGCCGGAAGGATTGACTTTACCTAATAATACATCAGCCAGGGCATCCCCGCCGAAATTGCCGGGCAGATACGTTTGCAGCACTGCGGTCATCTGCTTTTCAAATTTACTGATGATACGGGGCCGGCCTTCGTTCAGGACCAGGATAATCTTCTTGCCGGTTGCGGCAAGCCTTTGTGCAAGCGTGGTCTGCAAATCAGAAAGGTACAGGTCACTCAGGTTGCCAGGTGTTTCGGTATAAGAATTTTCACCCAGGCAAAGCACCACTACATCCGCATTACTGGCAGCAGTGACCGCCTCTTCCAGTTGATCGGCATACTCTTCAAAGTATTTGCCGTCCATTTTATAACTTACTCCGGGGATAAACGTTACATTTTGTTTACCAGCCTTTTGCTGTAAAGCTTCCACAATAGTATTGTACTGACCTGCAAACTCTTCTACTTTTTCTCCCTGCCAGGAATACGTCCATGCACCATTAAGGGTCCGCATAGAATTGGCATTAGGGCCGGTAACCAGGATCTTTACGCCGGATGCGAGGGGCAGGACATTGTCTGTGTTCTTTAATAAGGTAATCGATTCTGCTGCGGTATGATAAGCAGCCAGTTCAAATTCCTTACTGCCGAACTTCGGATAATCCTTAGGGTTAGTTGTGGGTTTGTTAAATAAGTCCAGGTCATATTTTAGCCGGAGAATCCTTCTTACCGCATCATCAATACGCTCCATTTTCACCTTGCCTTCTTTCACCAAAGCAATCAGGTCATCACAAAAAGGCTCATAGTTATAAGCGACCATAGACATATCAATACCCGCATTAATGGCAATTCTGACAGCATCTTTATTGTCCTTCGCTACATGGTCCCTTTGGTAAAGGTTTTCAATATCGCCCCAATCGGTTACCGCCAATCCTTTAAAGCCCAGCTCTTCTTTTAATAATTTAGTCAGCAAATTATAATTGGCATGTACAGGAACCCCGTTGATAATGCCTGAGTTGATCATAATGGTTTTTGCACCCGCATCAATGGCCGCTTTAAACTGGGGCAGATGATACTCCCTTAAAGCCTGGTCGGAAATAAAGGCCGGGGTTCTGTCTTTACCTGAAACGGGAACCTGGTAACCTAAAAAATGTTTAACAGAAGAAGCCACATGATACGGATTGGCCACATCATTTTTTTCGCCTTCCAAACCTTTTACGGCCTGTATGCCCATTTGTGACACCAGGTAAGGATCTTCACCGAAACTTTCCCACTGACGGGGAAAACGTGGGTCGGCACCCAGGTCCAGCAGTGGCGAAAAAGCCCATGGGATGGAACTGGCGCGTGTTTCGTAGGCACTGATTTCAGCACCTTTTCTTACCGCTTCACGGTTGAAGGTTGCGGCCTGGCCGATCTGTTGCGGGAACATCGTTGCGCCGGCAGTATAAGTTTCCCCGTGAATGGCATCAATGCCATATAAAACCGGAATGCCATTTTTGGTCTTTTTCATGGCTACCTGCTGGATCTGGCTGATGATCTCATACCAAACCTGCGGTGTCCTTGCCCTGTTGTTGGAGGTATTCAACACTGAACCGAGTTTATATTGAACCAGGGCTTTTTCTACCGCTTTTTCATCCAGTGAGAAAGGCTCATCGCTGGTAAAACGGTCTTTGCCCTTTCCGATCACATCGAGTGTAACCTGCGCCATCTGACCCACTTTTTCTTCGAGGGTCATCTTTTTCAGCAATGCTTCAACTTTAGCGCTGTTGCCAGTTTGCGCATTAGCGGATAACAGGCAGCAGGCCAGGCCAAGCAGCAGTATATTTCTTTTAAGTTTCATGTTTAGGTATAGGCAGAATAACATAAGGGCTGACGAATCAGCCCTTATTGTTTAGGATTAGCAGAATTATCAATTATCTCATGTTCGGGTTCCTGTCCAGCTCACTTTGCGGAATAGGGAACAGCAATTTAGCCGGCGTAACATTGTAACCTAAGTTCGTTCCGTTGCCGTCTTTTTGTGCATTCATAACAGTTATGGCCCTGTCTGTACGCAACAGGTCAAACCATCGGTGGCCTTCAAACGCAAGCTCCAGACGGCGCTCTTTTTCAATAGCCAGGCGCATAGATGCCTGATCTGCTGCCGGAGTTCCCGCTAAACCAACACGTGCGCGTACCTGGTCTACAATTACTTTGGCCTGTGACCATCCTGAACCGCCCAGTTCATTTTGTGCTTCAGCTTTTAACAATAAGATGTCAGCTAAGCGCAGGATATAAGTATCTGATTTATCATCCGCCCGGTACTTACGGATATGGGGATAAGTTGCAGGGTCTTTCCAGTAGTCGTCATCCCATCCGATCCCATCATAAAGTATGCTGGAAGCCTTACGGACCTTATCGCCTTCTGTATCATAAGCAGCGATCAGATCATTGGTAGGCGTGTTGAATTTTTTCCATCCGGCACCAAATAGCTGGCTTGGCATCCAGTTGCCATGCAGGCCGCCGTATCCGTCATACTGCATTTCCCAGATCGCTTCAGCATTATTGTCATGCTGTGAATCCCACAGGTTATCATAATTGGCCAACAAGGAATACCCGTTACCGATCACTGCATCGGTATATTGCAACACTTTAGACCAGTCAGGATTTGCTTTGGTAGCATAAACTTTAGCCAGCAGTGCATTCGCTACGCTCCGTGTAACGATTCCTTTATTGGCAGCAGTAACCTGAGCATTTGCCGCGCCATATTCAAGATCGGCAATGATTTGTGTATAAATTTCATCAACCGTTGCCTTAGCCGGCTGGAATTCTGACTCAGCGGCCGGTATTTTTAAGACCAGCGGTACAGCGCCCCATAACCTGACCAGGTTAAAATACATATAGGCCCTTAATATCCTTGCCTCAGCGAGGATTTGGTTTCTTCTATCACCCACATCGAGCTGTGAATCGTCGATTCCCGGAACATTATCCGTAATCAGGTTACAGTTTTTAATGTCCCTGTACAAGTTCACCCAGTCCCTTTCGACATTGGCATTGGTGGGTTCCACGGTAAATTTATCCAGCTGAAGATTGGCCGGGTTATCCCCGCCCGCATAACAGTTGTCGGCAATGACATCACCATTGGTCATAAAATCCATGATATGGTAATCATTGTACATCCCGTCGTACGCGCCCTGCAGTAATTTCTCTGCGGCAGCAGCGTCAGCAAAAGCAACATCCGGAGTAACCTGGCTGAGGGGCTGTTTGTCTAAAAAGTCTTTCTTGCAGCTTGTCAGTGCCAGGGTGAAGGCACCTGCTGCGATCATTGAATATATTTTGAGTTTCATTTCTGTAAGTATTAAAATCCAACGTTTACACCAAACAGGAAGGTTCTGGCCTGAGGATAGGTTCCATAATCGATACCCATAGACGGGCTGTTTCCATCATATTGCTGAACTTCGGGGTCAAAACCGTCATATTTTGTAAAGGTTAACAGGTTATAGCTTGTTGCGAATACGGTTAACTTGCTCATTTTCCATTTGCTAAGCGAAACCTGTCCAAAATTATAAGATAAGGTGGCGGTCTTTAAACGCAGATAAGAGCCGTTCTCTACAAACCTGCTGGAAGTTCTTGAATTTCCAACACCGGCATCCCCTCTGGTCGCTTTAGGAATATCGGTGATCTGGCCTGCTGTTGTCCATCTGTCTAAAACAGTGGCCAGCTGATTTTTTGAATCGTACAATCCTTCAAGGTCAATACGTGAGGCATTGAAAATATCATTGCCCTGTACACCCTGGAAGAACAGGGATAAGCCAAAATTACCGTAGGTAAGATTGTTGTTTACCCCATAAGTAAACTTAGGCTGTGCGCTGCCAATATAAGTCCGGTCACCGGCATCCACGCTTCCGTTATGGTTCAGGTCAGCATAGGTGGCCGCCCCTGTATTCGGGTCAACGCCTGTAAACTCATATCCATAGAACGCACCTAAAGGTTTGCCAACTTCAACCCTGATCGCATCATCGCGCTGATTGATGCCGCCGAAGCTGATAGAGGTTAATGAATTTCCCAGATCAGTTACTTTATTCCTGTTGACAGACAGGTTCAGGTCTGTTGTCCAGGTGAATTTACTCCCGGTAAAGTTCCGGGTACTCAAGGCGAATTCCAACCCTTTGTTTTCCATCGAGCCCACGTTTTGGGCCTGGGTATCAAAGCCGATTGATTGCGGCAGGGGAACATTAATGAGCAGGTCATTGGTTTTTTTCAGGTAAGCATCTGCGGTAAAAGTAATTCTGGAGTTAAACATGCTTAAGTCCAGACCAATATTGGTCTGTGTTGTTTTCTCCCAGGAGATGTTCCTGTTTTCCAGCTGTTTAAAGTTATAGGATCCTTGCGGAGTAGGTTCATACAGGGCCAGATAGGCGTAATCACCGATACCCTCGTCATTACCAACCTTACCCCAGCTTCCCCTGATTTTTAAATCATTGATCACTTTGCTGTCTTTCATGAAATTCTCGCCGGAAATCCTCCATCCTGCGGAAACAGAAGGGAAGTAACCATAGCGGTTTTCCTTCGCAAATCTGGATGAGCCATCTGCGCGGAAGTTAGAGCTGAGCAGGTATTTGCCATCATAAGCATAAGTAACACGCGCAAGATAAGAACGTTTGGTCCATGCGGAACGCGATGGGAGCCTTGGGGAAACAGATGTTGGCCCGTCCAGCAGATTGCCTTCACTGCCTAAGAATTTTGTAGCTTCATAATCGATATAATTATAATCGGATGATTGAAGCGTCATACCACCGGTAGCGGTAAAGGCATTTTTACCTGCATTTTTGGTATAGTTTAAAATATTCTCGTTCAGCCAGACCTGGTCTATGGTTTTGTTATTCTGGTACCTTCCCTGCAGCGTCCTTCCGTAATCAGAAGTAAAAGGGTCTAAGAATGCGCTGTAAAAATTGTTGTTGTTATTGGTACTGATCGTTGATTTAAAATAGAAATCATTGGTGAAATTCACTTGTGCACCAAAAGCACCAATGAACCGGAAATTTCTTGTCCCGTTATTTTCACGGTAGGCATAGGCAATCGGGTTTTCCCAGCCGCCCTGGTTAGGATCACCGGCATATTGTCCGTTAGCCGCATAAACGCCTATAGTTGGCGGAGTGGTCAGGGAAGACAGGATGATACCACCCCCGGCAGTACCCGCATTGTCATGTACATCAACTGATTTTCTATAGGTTAATGCAGCATTGGCAGTTAACTTTAACCATTTGGTTATGTTCTGTGAACCATTAAAATTAGCCGTGTATTTATCCAGTACAGCCGG
>Ga0160457_1000602_pt1 | contig 14569 bp, 6 predicted proteins | sample HID1972M_E6MG_FD_108242 | JGI IMG/M metagenome (GOLD analysis project Ga0160457, IMG submission 108242) | Enriched pill bug-associated microbial communities from UW Madison campus, WI, USA - HID1972M_E6 MG | ecosystem: Host-associated > Arthropoda: Insects > Digestive system > Unclassified ... | reverse complement strand
TTACCCTTTATCAATAATAAATCCAAATAAAACTACATTCCTCCCCTACCGCGTCCGCCGCCGCCGAAACCGCCTTGTCCGCCTGGTCCGCGTCCGCGTTGCTGCTGCATCGGCGCCATATTTTTTCCGCCCATTCTGTTCAGTGAATAAGTGAAGGAGAACATATAATACCGTTTTAATACATTATATCTCAAATCGGTGATCGTATTATCATTCGAAGTCCTGGTCACGCCCTGGTTCTGGTTCAGCAGATCATTAACAGCAAGTTTGAATGTTCCCCTGTTTTTAAAGAACTGCTTACTGATATATCCGTTCATCAGGGTATAATGGGTATCATATTCGGCACCGCGTCCCGTATTTTGGTAGTAGTCAACATCGGCAGCTAAACGGATTTCTCCCGGGAACATATAACTCACATCAATTGTAGGATTTAAAGTATAATAGGTGGTATTTGCACTGGGTTGGGCCGAGTAAGTTGCCCTGTTAATCGAACCACCGATACCGGCTGTCAGATCCAGTTTATCTAAAGAGGAAACTAACCGGTATTTGTTATTGATAGATAAGTCGTTTGTTATATTTTCAATAGAATTGGTCATGTTTACCCCTCTTGCATATGATCCGCCAAGGTCTATATTTAAGTTCAGCTTATTGCCGGTAATAATCGGCAGTCCCAGTGAAGAACCTAAATTAGCCTGATAAACGCCGTCTACGTTAATCGGTGTAACAGCCAGCTTTCCTAAGTTTTCACTATTAGGGTCATCGATCAGCGTACTGTTGTTTCCAAAAGCATTAAAGGTCTGGCTAAGATTGGCAAAGATGAACAGTGAGCGGAATTTGGCAAAATTAAAGTTATTATAAAATACAGTCAGGTTATTGGTAAACGATGGTTTTAAATTCGGGTTACCGATAGGAATGGTTTGTGTATTAGAGTTATCAGGAATAGGCTGGATCTGTGAAATTGAAGGTTGTTGGGTATTTCCACGGTATCTGATCATTAACCTTTTGCTGTTGCTGAAGGTATATCTTAATTGTGCCGTTGGTACAATGTTATAAAAGTTCTGTTTTAAAAGGACGTCTGTTGTTAAATTATCATTCTTTCTGTCCGTGTTCTGAACGCCCAAACCAATGTTCCAGTTGTACTTTTTAGCATTCTTGTTAATACTGGCACCAATGGCATTGGTCAAGGTTGTATTCTCGTAAGAGTTTGTGTAAGTCAGGTCCGGAATGTCGTACTGGGAGGTTACCGGGTTAAAATTATAGGTGTACCTCTCACTGTTGGAAAAACTGTATAAATTCTGGTAATTCAGTTCCAGGTTCAATGTTTTAGAAAGAGGTTCGGTATACACCAGTCTTGAGGTATTGCTGATAGAATGGGAACCCTGATCATTCAGCTGATCGGTCACATCCAGCGTGGTTCCTGCTATACCTGTAGTATTGTTAACAATATTATTATAGTTTTCAGAATCGCTGTCATTGATGTTTGTATTGATATTCAATGACAATGTACGGCCCCTTCTCAGAAACTTTTTACGGATCAGAATATTATTCGTAATTGTAGGAGAAGAAGAATTTGTATTGAATTTTTGCGTACCTATCGTTTGATTATCTATATAATTATTAATGTAATTACTGCTTCTGCTCAGGTCTGTTTCCGTATAGCTGATATTTGGTTCTACACGGATGGTTGTAGAAGAGTCTATCTTCGTATCAATCATAAAATTGAACCTGTGGTTAAGCCTATCCGTTGTACTGTTCAGGTTCTCATCGAACGTTGTTCTTGCATCACCCAGCAAGTTCTGTCTGAAACTTGTTTGTTCGTTAAATAAAGAGGTTTTGTTGAAAAAATAACTTGCTGTAATTTTTGTCTGATCGGTATAAACATCCGCAAAGTTAACCCCGAAAGCATTGGTGGTCGTAATTCCCTGCTGAGGGGCACCGTTACCTGCGCCGCCGTTAAATCTTCCGCCACCGCCGCCACCGCCGCCTCCACCACCACCATTACCGCCGCCACCGCCAGCGCCAAAATTCTGTTTGTTGACGTTATTAAACTGTCCGATAACAGATACCTGCTGGTCTCCGTTAAATTTATTTACGTTCATATTTACATCATAGCGGTCATCAGAACCATAACCGGCACTTGAATTTCCGAAATAACCGTTTTTCTTGTCCTTTTTAGTAGTGATGTTGATGATCTTTTCCCTGTTACCATCGTCTACTCCGGTAAACTGTGACTGTTCCGACATCAGATCGATGACCTGTATTTTATCGATCATATCCGCAGGCAGGTTTTTCGTGGCCAATAAAGGATCATTACCGAAGAAATCCTTTCCATCTACACGAACGCGCGTTATAGTTTCACCCTGAGCCTTGATGGAGCCGTCTTTGGCAACATCAACACCAGGAAGTTTCTTAAGGACATCTTCCACTACCGCATTTTCCCTGACTTTAAATGCACTTGCATTGAACTCTAAGGTGTCTTTCTTAACGACAACTGGTGTAACCACACCTTTAATTTCCACCGTGTTTAAATTTAGACCCGTATTTTCCATGGACACGGTTCCTACGTTAACGGCAGGAGCGGCAGCTGTTATGGTGAACTCTTTATTTGCATTTCCCAGGCCAAGGTAGGCAATAGTCAGCCTGTATGATCCGGGCGCAAGTCCCCTAATTTCAAACGTTCCGTTTGCAACCGTATTGGTTACCCCTGCTACACTGGAGTCTTTGAGGCTTTTAACAGCTACGGATGCATAATCAATTGGTGATTTATCTTTGGAATTAACGACTTTCCCTGTTACAGAGCCGTTTTTATTCTGTGCATAAGAGGAGAAGCTAATGAAAAAGAGGGCCACCAGCAAGAGATTTTTAGTAAAAGTCATCATTTAGAATAGGGTATAGGTTGTAAATATATTCTATCAGACTAGGGACAGGCAGAATAGTTTATTATAAATTACAAAAATATGGGTAACATTTCGAATACAACTGCACAGCCCAGGCAATTACATACAGAATGGGGTAATACCAGCTGTATGGATCATGAGTTTTTTATGGGCTTATGCTGTCCGGGAGCAGAATAACTAACCTTCGGGCATTTACATCCGGGTTTAAAGATACTGCAGCCTGTTAATAAGCATAAAGTGCACAAAAATAAAATACTGAGCTTCTTTTTCATTAGATATATTTGTCTTTTACCGGTTATAAAAGTTAATCACGCACTGATTTTCCTGAACTACTCAGGCCGGTCCGGTCGGTAACTTCATTAAAGTTAGATTTATGCAGGATGACGTAACTAAAAACGCCCATAAATACACCGATCATATCACAGCCCAGGTCCCACCATTCTGCAGACCTGTAAGTAAAGAATTTCCATTGGATCAGCTCAATTGAACCACCGAGTATAAAGGTTATAGCTATGATTTTAAAAATGGTTAATGACCTGAAGCTATAATTGTGCTGGTTTTTTATCTTACCATAAAATAAAAGTATAGTTAAAACATAAAAAAAACCAAGGTGGACCAGTTTATCAAAACCGGGAAAGAAAAAGCCCGAATTACTCGTATCGGGCATTTTTACGTTACAAAGAATTAAGATAAACACTGTCCATACCAGTGCCCAGCGTTGATATTTTAATACTTCAAATTTATTATTCATCAGGCGCCGACTAAAGCCTGGTAAGCTTCTGCATTCAATAAGCCATCCAGTTCTGAAACATCGGCAAGAGTTACCTTCACCATCCAGCCTTGTCCGTAAGGATCAGTGTTAACCAGCTCAGGGCTATCGTTCAATGCTGCGTTCACTTCTAAAACAGTAGCTGTAGCAGGCATAAATAAATCGGAAACTGTTTTTACCGCTTCAACTGTTCCAAAGACATTATCCTTACTTATTTCTTCGCCGATAGCATTGATATCAATATATACAATATCACCCAACTCACGCTGTGCAAAATCAGTTATACCAACAAAGGCTTCATTGCCTTCTACTCTAACCCACTCGTGGTCTTTAGTGTACTTTAGTTCTGATGGAAAATTCATTTTGTTTTATTTGATTCGTCAAATGTAATTAATCTCCCGCTTTATACCAATCCTTAATTAAGGGTAATGCGTAAACTAAAGCCGAAATTGCTGAACGAGGTATTAAATGTTTGCGAAGTATATGGCTTTGTGATATTGGAATCGTAGAAAACTCTAACGTTAAACCGCTGGTTAAGTATATAATCCACGCTGGGCCTGAATGTTATATTCTTCGCACCTGAAGACACCTCTGCTTCAGGAACATCTGCCCTGTAGATAACAGTTTTATTATCTCTGACAGCGACATCTAGCTTAAAGTCCATGTTATTGTCCATTTTTAACTGCTTAAACAGGCCAAAGGGAAACCTGAATTTCGTGGTCCGGTAGCCAATTCCAAAAACCATATTGTTTTCAGATAGTTCCGCAAGCTGGCTGTTGGCCAGGCTTAAGCCCAGTAAACGGGTCTTTCCCATTTCGAAATTCGCAGTAAGGTTATTTTTCAGGCGTGTATCTACACCTATTAAGGGTGAAAATTGTTCTGCAATAGTGACCTGGGAATACTGGTAAAAAGGCAAAAAATTCTGGTTCTCATCTCTGCTGCTTACGTACCCGTCTGTTTCCTGGTAGCGGATCAGCGAGTTAAAGCCGTTTATACTATAGATAGAACGGTAGGCATGGCGGAGATCGATAGATTTAAAATTTTCTTCCAGGAAAGCTATCCCCGATAAACCACCATAGTTGATCCTCCAGTTTGGCAGTGGTATCTTAGGTAATGAGTTTAAGCTGATTGATGAGGCATCTTTCCCGGTGTATGCTGCCATAAACGCAGAGATAACCACATCCTGGGAGTTTTGGTTATAACCATCGGCATATCCTCCCAGAACACCTGCGGAATTTCTGTTTATGGCGCCCAGGCGCTGAGAAATAATTTGCCTGTTAGCCATAAACTGATTAAATAATTTTGACACTGTGCTGCCTGCTTTTTCTGTAAAAGCGGTCCCCAGTGTAATAAATGATATACTATAATCACCTGTGGTCGAAGGGCTCAGGTTGCGGAAACTGCCGGTTGGATTATCATACCTGAAATTAGTCGAATAATTCATTGTCCTGTTCTTATTCGCCGTCAGGGTAATGCGGAAATCGTGGAAAGGTTCCAGTACGCTGGTAAGGCTCAGGTCTTCCCTGAGTGTATTGATATAAAGCTGGGACTGCAGTGTATCGGTGGTGATCCATCCGCTGTTCAGGGCCATTTGCCTGATGTCGCGCTGACTGCCGAAGACAAAACCCAGGCCGGGTGCACCGGTAACCCTGTCGATGCCGAAATAATCTGTAGTGGGTAAATATCCGGGCAGAAATATTCCCTTTGTCTGTGTATAGGCTGCATTCACATTTTTGATACTGGTAAGCAGGTTAAGCCATAAGCCAGGCCCGCCTTCCTCATCACTGTTTGATTTTCTCAACGCAGCAATCTTATTGTATAAACCTGTAAAGTTGAGAGTTGGGTTAAACTGGATAGTCCGCGAATTCTGAATCGTATTGCCCAGGTTAATTAGGGGGTCCCTTAATGTAGAAAGCGGCTCTGTCTGCCAGTTAAAATTTGTACCGTAGCGGGTAGCCACATTGATCCAGTCCAGTCCGGGGATCTTATTGACAGGGAGATTGTAAGTGATATTCAGGTTATGACTGTAATCTGTGTTTCTGCCCAGGCGTTTTAGATTTTGCCAGACTGTATCGCGTTTCATGCCCTCAATTCTTCCGTCCGGTTCATCAATGATAGAATAATTAGTGGCATCGAAATCTAAGGTTAAGGAACGTGTGAAATTCCAGGAAATAGCATATACCCTTGTCACCAGGAAATTCTTGTTATAGGTAGTATTAACCGGAATCGTGTTCTGGGGATCATTGTTCCGCAAATTGTTCTCTGCGTAAAAGCGGTCTACATCAATCCTGAAGTTTATGGAATTCGGCAACAGGCTGAAGTTAACATCTCTTAACAGGGCGAGTGTGTTTGCTTTAATTATTTTTTCAAATGGCCTGTAGTTCTTCGGCTGTCCTGAATAATTATAAGCCAGGGAACCGTGGTAAGTTTTCTGTACAGAAAGCTGGTTGATAAAATCATGGTGCAAAAATTTCGTATAAGAATAACTTGCACTGAGGTTCTCTATATCCCATACCTGAGGTTTCTGTTCCGGGTCAACCCGCTCTTTATGCACATTGGTAAAATTGATGCTGTTACGGGTCGTGATATCCTGTGCATAATCAAGAATCTCTTTCTTTTCATCTTTGGTAGCCGTTTTTAATGCCGTTTTCAGTTCTATATCCGGTGTTCTGGGGTCATATTGCGGCGTGCTGACCTGGCTGGAATAACTAACGTACATAGGGACTTTGATCCCTGTTTTTTGTGGAAAAAACTTTCCAAGTTCCATGCTGGACGACAAGTCGAAGAGTACATTATCTGCCCGGTTTCTTTCACTTACCCTTTTGTCCAGTGAACCAAAACCAATGGTTGATTTACTTCCCGATACATTAATTTCTGCGAAGTCGGCCAGTTGTGCATTGATCCTGGCGGTTGCTGCCCAGCCTCCGCGTTCATCAAATTCGGTTAATCTTAACTCGTTAAACCAGACCTGGCCGCTCTTTTCCAGCCCATCGTCTCCACCCGGGTTTGCCGGATTTTTTAAGGGGTTTTTTATGCCGAGCATATAAACCTTTACCTGGCTCATATCCGGCTGTCCTTTTATCGTAATGGTTTTATTTCCATCTGCTACATAAGTATAAGGTTCACTTATATTCCATGCATCGCCATTTGCATTCCTTGCTTTGTTGCGGGCAATTTTAGCATTCTGGAACAGTTCCAGTTCTATATCTATCTTATTGGCATCAGGCCATATTGCATAGGGGTCAGCGGTATTTGGCTGGGTCACAATTAATGGTTGTGAATATTCATAATAATTATCCTTGTTATCCGTACCGATCCGGATAAAGGCGCTTAAATCCCCATTGTTTATGACCGCATTACCCAGGGCTTCCAGGTGAACGAACATTTCCAGCCGCTTATAGGACCTGAAATCGTTCAACGCGGTTTTGAATGCCGCCCTTCCATATCCGTCACGCAGGTTTCTGATGGTAAACGCCAGTGACTGCTCGTTCTGGCGCGTTTCCGTACGGTAGTTATTGAAATCCAGTTCCCTTTGAATTCCCGGCGGCACAACATAGGGAATCGGGGAGCGCTTGCCGTTTTCTTCGATGTTTACAGTACTGATCTCTATGGTTGAATTATCAGGTGTAACCGTGTTTAAGGCCGGATCAGTGATGATCTGGTCACTTTGATTATTACCATTGTATTTTCTCCATTCTCCCCGCACCAGCTGGATTCTTGCAAACCTTAAAATAGCCGTATCTGCAAAATTGGTGAGGAACATCCTGATAAACCGGATTGATTTGAAATCCTGGATATTACCTACTTTCTGTTCATAATCCGCCAGCGGGATCCTGATCTGGTACCAGGTTACCGGTTGTGTCTGACCATTCGCCAGTTTCACCTGGGAAGTTACCGCATCTGTTACATAGTTCTTTCCTACTTCCAGGTCGGCCTTACGCATAGATACTTTGTATTGGAAATACTCGTCAGACTGTGTCATATTGTTGTCCCTGTTCACATCTTCGCCATCAGGCAGCGAGGTAGAAGCGGAGTTTTCGATACCGAGTTCTTCAGAAGATTGCTGCGAGGTCTTAGAATTTCCCTCCGGGCCATTGTATTTTTCATACCGTTTCAATATACCCGCATTGCTCTGGTCCAGCGCAGTACCCCTGTAATAAGAATAGTCGTCCGAGCTTGGATCATTCTCTATCTCTACAGCAGCGGTAGCATTCAGCTGTGTTTTTATCTGGTTCACAGGCACAGCAAATTTGCTCCGTTCTTCGTTGCTGGAGAGACCATCAAGACCTACATCCTGTACTTTTCTGGCCGCCGGGTCATTATCAAATGCTTGTATGACGGGTTGTAATTTGGGTACACGTCCCCAATTGGTTTCTTCAAACTTTGAGGGATCTCCGTTTGCAGGTAATCCATTTTCCAGCGACTTTCTGCCATCTTTTAAAATGTCTTCGGAAATGTTTCCAAGGTTAAAATAAAGATCGCCACCCGCTGAATTGGGTTTATTAATATTGGGATCCATTACCCATAATTCTATATATTCAATATTTAAGGCTTGGAAATCGTTGGTTTCAATTTTTCTGAACAGTCCTCCCCATCTTGATCTTGGATTAAGCAGGTCCCCGTTAGGACTAAATCCACTGGTCACATAATTATAGGGGCCCCGTTTGTTAGGATAAAAGGCAATGTCCAGGGTTGGCAGCGCCACAGCTTGTCCTAAAGGTGTTTCCTTAAACGGAAACACTTCCTGTTCAATAATTTCACGTACATAATGATTGGATAATTCATTCCTGTTATTCCGGAGGCTGGCTGGAATATCAGATGTGCTTCTGTTATAAAATGTAGGGTCAATATTATAAAAGGCTACCCGTGCCCTGTTATACCCATATTCCAGATTATCCATTAATTGTGATTCCCGGAAGAGCTGGGGTGTACCGGATAATTGCCAGGCGATAGCACTCTTCAGATCAATGACTGAGCGCGAAGCCTCAAAATCATCGAGGTAACTTACGCCGCCTTTTTTTCCTTCGCTGTTTAATGCACTGGGGTGCCCTGGCATCAGTTGTGCAAATTCCCCGGAGAAATTAAATTGGGAGGGAACTTTAGTGGAGATAAACGGCAATTTGTCTACCAGTCTGGTGAGCAACCTGGAAGGAGAACTGTAATTTAAATCAAGACCCCAGATAGTGTTCGATATCGGCTCTTCTCCTATATTTACTTTGGGTGTAAGTGGCTTTTCCGACAGGTTCATATAAGTTGCGCCGAGGTTCAGCTTATTGTTAACACGGTAGTCCAGCCGGGTACCAAACAGTGACCGCTGCTGTAATCCAAAGAGCTCGCTGTTTTCTGTGGTGATCCTGACGGGCTGGCCGGAGAGTAATACCCCTGTATTGATGATTTTTACTCTTCCCCCCTGATAATCAACCGTAAAGTCTGTTCCCTCCTGTAAGGGGATCGTTCCGGAAAACACTTTTACTGATCCTTCCGGAACATTAATCGAATTCAGACTGAATTCTGATGCGACCTCGCTCTGGTAAGCACCTTTGATGATATACCTGTTCTGGCTGGTAAAAAGCTGCTGCGCTACTACCTTTGTGGAATCATATAAAGCCGTAAATGTGTATTTGTCGATCAGGTTTTGTTCGCCGGGCTCAAACTGCGCAGCCAGGTCTTTGCCAAATGGTTCTATGACAGGAAAAATGATACGCCCGTTAAGCGGATCGATGGTGATATAGCCGTTGCTCATATTTGAAGCAAAAGATGCTAATCCGGAACTGGTCTGCGGTAAATTTAAATTGCCTGCAGAAGTACCCATGCCGCTGCTGTTCATATTGCTGAATGGTTTATCTTCTGCTTCAAAATCAAACACGCCGTCCGGCTTACGCTCATTTTGCTGATTTAGCCGGTCCAGCCCAACTACCTGGATCCATAACTTATTCTTTAATGGCCGCCGCTGTTCATCCAGTTTTTCCCCTTCATCGATAAGCGGTTTTTCCACCCCTGTCCTATTGTCGATCCTGAAAATGTCAAGTTTAAAATTTTGCGGACTGATCTGGTAACCGCCTATGGAATAAATATTCTTCATCATCAAATCCCAGGTAGGAAGATTTGTTTTGGTGGTTTCATTTTTCAGCAATTTGGCGAACAGGACTTTTGGGTTGGTCTGGTCAAAACTTACATCTGTCGAAAACTCACCAACCTGGTACTCCACACCGTTAAAGGTATACCTGAATACAACAGCAAGAACTTCATCCGCATTAAGGGCGTTGTTCAATGAAATATAACCTAGCTGCGGATGGAAAGTATATTCTTTATCTGATAATTTACGCGCATAAGTCAGTTTTGCAAAATTGTCTGTCCCGCCATTGGCCTGGAAATAAGAGATAATATCGTTAGCGTTGGTGAACCTGGAATTTGGAGGTAACTTAGACAGGATATCATTTGACTGCCTTGGTCCCTGCGGTAAAGCGTACCCGGAGGGCAATACAGAAAACCCTGCGCCCCCAACCAGCTGCGAACGGTTATAGGGTTGGTTTTCCCCTAAATCAATAAGGCCCAGAACATCCCTTGAATCTTGTGTATTACCTGTTTTATTGGTGATCCAGACTTCAATTTTTGTAATGTTAATACCGGATATAATGGTTGGCGGAGTGGATAAGGTCTTATTGTAGTTGTCCCTGAAATATTGGGCCAGAAAATAATGCTTGTTCGCCTCATAATTATCGGCACTGATCCTGAACTCGTTTTGCTGTGCACCGTTACTGATATCCAGCTCCCTGGATTGTGACTTCTGCTGTGTAAAAACACTGGTTACGTTGAGTTTCCCGAATTGCAATTGGGTCTTGATTCCGAACAGCGCTTGCGTTCCTGTAATCAACGAGGTGCTGAGCGGAAGGCTTACGTTACCGGCTTCAATTTTTTTAATGATATCATCATCGCCACCGGTATAATCCAGCTTTATCTGGTTCTCAAAATCAAACTGGGCTTCGGTATTGTAATTCATGTTGAGCTTCATCTTTGTCCCGATGTTTCCGACCACATCCATCTGAATGCGCTGATTGAAATCGAAGTTGCTTTGTAGCCGTTGCCGCTCGTTGAATAACGGATTTTCATTCTTGTTAATACGCCCCAAAAAAGTAAGCTCAGCTTCGCCCCTTGGCTGTATGTTTATCACGCTTCCGCCAAATATGCGCGCAAAGGATTTGTTATCGACGGTGAGACTTGGAATGACACCTGTTTCCCTTACCTCTTCCACTTCGGCATTTGAAATGGTCCTCCAGTTTTCCCTTTTGATCTCGCTGTTGATTAACCGCTGGTATTCTTCTATAGTAAGGTATTGAGGGGGGTTAAAATATCTTCCGCCTATCTTGTCCCTGATGATATAACGTTTATTGACGGCATCGTATTCTACCTCTCTTTTTACATTATCGGGAAGGGGACTAAATGAATTAAAAGGTTGCCGGATGCCCAGACGCTGCTTTTCTTTCAGGCCAAAAGAATTTCTTAAGGTATCCGCGCCGGTAGTTGTACGCCTTACCTGTGAAAGAACCCTTTGTCCGCAAAGGGAGAAAACCAGTATAATAATCAGCGTAAAAGTGTTTCTCAAAGGCAGCAGGTATTATAAATTCTTCAAAGCTATTTTAATCATTTGTTCTACCGATAAATCCCGGCCGGAATTTTTTACTGCATTATCTATGGCCTTCTCTGCTGGTGCTTTAGTAAAACCTAACATCATTAGTGCAGATAAGGCTTCTTCGCGGACTGTATTATTCAACGGTGCAGAGATTAACGACCCTGTACCTTCCTTTTTTAACTTATCCTGTAACTCCAGGACTAATCGCTGTGCTGATTTAGCGCCAATCCCTTTGATACGCTGGATCAGCGGCAGGTCCCCGTTTACAATTGCTGTCTGGATTTCGGCCGGGGTAATGGAAGAAAGCATCATGCGACCCGTGTTGGGGCCAATGCCGGAAACCGATATCAGATGCAGGAATAATCTGCGTTCACCTTCATCTGTAAAACCGTACAAAGTATGGGCGTCTTCCTTAACATGCAGCCAAACATATATTTTACAACGCTCATCCGCTCCCAGCCCGCTATAAGTATTTAATGATATATTGATGTGGTAACCGATTCCACCTGCCTCTACGACAATATAAGCAGGACATTTAAATGCTAATCTGCCATCGATATAATCGAACATAAATCTATTTTTTTATTGTTTTTTTTGCCTACCAAGTATACCTAATATTTTCCTGCTTTTAGATAGAAAATAATGTATTTAATGATGGAATCATTTTGGCTTTATTCAGGGATGAATAAAAAGGATACTATAATCAGAGCACATCGGTCTTCAGTTTGCTGCTGTTTCTTTTTGTATAGGAAATGTATTTTTTATCAGGTTTTGCCTCCGCAGGTTTCCCCGCAGCAGTATTCTTTGATACAATGAGTTTCTGTCCGGGAACAATGTTGTTTCCCTTAAGCTTATTCCAGGCTTTTAAATCCTGCACCTCTACATTGTACCGGTCTGCAATCGTACTCAAATTCTGTCCGGCACCTACGCGGTGATAAATAGTTGCTGGTTTATGCTTTTGATTACTTTTCGTGCCGGTCCTTTGCTCATCATTGGAGGCCAGAATAACTTTAGTCGTTATCTCAGGATTACTATTGTTAAGCACGTCATAAATCATGGCAAAGTTTGATAAGCCTGCACTAGGCATAATAATACGTTTTGGCAGATCAGGAGTTCCATTCACGATCTTCTTTTTATAGGCAGGGTTTAGCTCCAGGAGGTCTTCCTCTTCTATAGACAAAGCCGATGCAAGGTCCTTAAGAGAAACAGTCCTGTTTACCTGAACCGTATCTGTTTTAATAGCAAAAAATGACTTTTGGGCTTCGATCTGATGTTTATCCGCATAGTTCATGACATAAATCGCCGCGATAAAAGCAGGCACGTAATTACGCGTTTCCACTGGCAGATATGCCCTTATTTCCCAAAAATCCCTGGAGTTTGCTTTACTTATTGCTCTGTTCACATTACCCGTACCGCAATTATACGCTGCAATTGCCAGCAGCCAGTCGCCCAGCTGTTCATAAGCGTCTTTGAAATAAGCCGCAGCTGCATAACTTGCCTGTATCGGATCTTTACGCTCATCTACAAAGTTATCTATATTTAACCCATAGCCTTTTGCGGTGGAAAACATAAATTGCCATAAGCCGGTTGCGCCAACTCTTGATATCGCATGTGAATTCATGGCCGACTCAATAATCGGAAGGTATTTTAATTCCTGGGGAATCTGGAATGCTTTCAGCGCATTTTCAAAAATGGGAAAATAATACTGGGAAAGGCCTAACATTTTGCCCATCATATCCTTTCTGGCAGTATAGATTTCGATGTATTTTTGTACAGGTTCGTTATATGTCAGCGGGATTTCGGTTTTGATGGAATCCAGGCGGTTCTTGTAAGTAAAATTATAATTATAAAACAGGGGAGTTTCGGTCATTACCGGTAGAGCCGCAGTATCGCCTGATATTGTTGTGGAAAGAAAACCTTCAAAAATTCTGGCAGAATCTGCTGATGTAAAGCCTTTTGGCTGGGCATTTCCTGTGAAAGTATAAGTTATGAGGGCAAAAAATGAGAGGAGAAGTATATTTATTTTCATAGGCATTTCTTGCAATAGCAACGAAAGTGGTAAAAATCTGAATTAAACTGAAACAGGCTCCAGGAAACCTTTTGATACAGAAAGCAATGTCCCTTCCTCAAAATGTTTTGCCATTAACTGCATACTTAACGGTAAACCGCCTGTATTATTGCCCAGTGGGACAGCTATTGCAGGAATACCGGTTAAAGAGGCCAGTACAGTAAAAATATCGGCCATATACATGACCAAAGGGTCCTGCATATTTTCTCCGATTTTGAAAGCTGGTGTGGGGGCAACGGGTGTTAAGATCAGGTCAAAATCTAAAAACAAAGTTTCGACTTTGTCTCTTATCAGACGCCTCACCCGTTGTGCTTTCTGGTAATAGGCATCATAATAACCGGCACTCAATACGAATGTGCCCAGCAGGATACGCCTTTTTACTTCTTCACCAAAGCCTTCCGCCCTTGATTTTTTATAGAGTTCGTTCAAACTGCCTGCACCTGCGCTCCGGTAACCATAATGTACGCCATCATATCTGGAAAGATTAGAAGAAGCCTCTGCTGTGGTTAAAACGTAATAAGCAGGAACAAGATAATCTAAAAGATCAAAAGAAACATATTCAATCGTATGTCCCTGAATTTTCAGCTCTTCTATAGCTGAAAGAATTGCTTGTCTGATTTCCGGGTCCAGCACTTCACTGTCCAGCGTTTCCTTCAGCACTGCAATTTTTTTGGGTTTGAATTCCCCTGCCTTTTGAAGGTATGCAGGAACAGCTGAAGCTGAAGCTGTGCTATCCTGCCCGTCTGCGCCGGCCAGGACTTCCATAAGCAGTGCCGCGTCACTTACAGAAGACGTTAACGTGCCCACCTGGTCAAATGAAGAAGCATAGGAAATTATACCATATCTGGAAATGCGCCCGTAAGTAGGTTTTAGCCCTATACATCCGCAAAATGCAGCTGGCTGTCTTACCGAGCCGCCCGTGTCGGTACCCAGCGCGGAAAGACATAGATCAGCCTGTACTGCTACAGCAGACCCGCCTGATGACCCGCCTGCAACCCTTTCATTATCTGCAGCATTATGTACGGTACCATAATAGGAAGTTTCATTAGAACCGCCCATAGCAAATTCATCGCAGTTTAACCTGCCAATGATAATTGCGTCTTCATCCAGCAAACGTTTTACAACTGTGGATGAATACGGGGATACAAACCCTTCCAGCATCTTAGAGGATGCAGTGGTCGTATGGTTCTTATACAGGATATTAT
>Ga0160457_1000598_pt1 | contig 14635 bp, 10 predicted proteins | sample HID1972M_E6MG_FD_108242 | JGI IMG/M metagenome (GOLD analysis project Ga0160457, IMG submission 108242) | Enriched pill bug-associated microbial communities from UW Madison campus, WI, USA - HID1972M_E6 MG | ecosystem: Host-associated > Arthropoda: Insects > Digestive system > Unclassified ... | reverse complement strand
GTTTGCAGTTTGCAATATGCATAAGTTCTTCTTTTTCTCTCTTACTGAACTTTTTGGGCCCTTGTCCTAGTTCCTGAATACCAATTAGAAACAGAAAACTTTGTATATCTGGTGTATCAACGTCGAAATCCTCTACTATTTTCATTTGAAGTTCGGGCCACCTTTTGTTTACGGTTGCTATATTCATTCTACAAATATACTGATTTTGAATTGTGGTTTGAAGCGTCAAAACGGGGAAATTGTACACATCAATTCATCAGGGAAAAGGGCCATTATCAGCCAAATAGCTGCTCATACGAAGGATATATTTTATGGCACAGATTTTTCATTTAATTGTTTAACCGTGTTAGGAAGATTCACTTAAAAAATCTTTATTAAGTATAGTTTGTTTTAGTATCTGAAAAGGAGGTTGTTGTGAAATAACCTCCTTTTGTTTTTGATAAGAAATTTAAAACTTATTCGCAGCATACAGTCATTAAACATACAAAGAATAGTGGTTGAACAGTAGTTAAACAGTTCTCCACCCACTGTTTGAGGACTGTTCAACCACTGTTCAACCACTGTTTAACCACTGTTTGGCTAAACCGAATATACTGCTTGTCCTATACTGAGATGGCCCTATCCCAAAAAGTGTGTAAGTAGTGTCTCATGAACGGATAACTTTTTTGTATAAATAAAGTTACAGAAGGAATAATTTTTTTATACATTAGTCCACTCTATTTTGAAAAATTTTCTTTTCAGGATAATCACTCTAAACCCTCAAACCAAATGAAAATTATTTATTTAAGAAAAATTACGGTAATGCTGTTGTTTTTTGCATTACTCTCAAATGTTACATTTGCTCAAAAAGCTAATTGGAGATCTCTTTTTAACGGAAAAGATTTAAAGAGTTGGGACACTTATTTAAAACCATCTCCGGCAGCTACGGATCAAACTCCTATTGGATTAAATAACGACCCTCATCAAGTATTTAGTGTTGTAGATGGTACTATGCGAATCTCAGGACAGGATTGGGGTGGAATAGCTACTAAGGAGAGCTTTTCCAATTATCATATTCGTTTTCAAATAAAATGGGGCGAAAAGAAATGGGCTCCACGAGAAAATGCAAAACGTGACGGAGGATTGTTATTCCATTGTTCTGAACCTTATGATTTTGGAACTCAATGTTGGATGAGAAGTATTGAATTGCAAATACAGGAAGGCGATATGGCTGATGCTCATAATGTTGGTGCAGGTATTCCTGTATTTCAGCTGTCAAAAATGAAAACTCCAGAAGGCCATGATGTGCAGCAGTATGATCCTTTTGCTCCATTTATGACTTCTACTAACCGAGTTTATCGTTCAGGAAACTTTGAAAGCCCTCAAGGAGAATGGACAACCGGTGAGTTAGTGGCACGTGGATCAGATGCAGTATTCATTATTAATGGATTTGTAGTTAACAGATTATATAATATTTTCCGTACGGATCTGCATGAACAAGTAACGAGTGGTCGTATTCAGTTTCAAAGTGAAAGCTCAGAGCATTATCTTAAAAATATAGAACTTCGTGATATTGCTTCAGTGAAGATAGGAAAGCCTGCTTTTATAAGTGATAAAGCGCAGGTTGATGTAACAGCAGATAAAACTCAGGATTTGAAAATAACTAATAATGGTGAATCTGTAGAGATTATTGCAGTTGAACTGTTAGGTAAAGATATTGATCAATTTAATATCAAGCTACCAGCCTTCCCTCTTGTCATTAAAAAAGGTGAAAGTATGAATCTGCAAGCTTCGTTAAAACCAGGGAGCACGTTAAATAACGATGTTAAATTAAAATTAGAAACTGTTTATGGTCCTGTTTCAGAATTTGAGATAGCATTAACCTCGAAGTAGGTTACGCCTCAGATTGTGGAATCACTTCCCCAAATGATATGGCAATTCCCGAAAAAAACTGGCTTTTTAGTGTTTTGAACAGCATTTACAGCGGTTGGCACGGTCTTTCTACATACTTCTATAATTAATAGAACATTAAATTTTAAATAAATAGAAAATGAAAAAGATCATGTTATCAGCCGCAGTATTGGCTTTCGCCGGAATGACAACCGTAAATGCAGAAACAATTAAGACTCCAGTAGCTACAGCAATCGTAGTGAACTTACAAGATAAAACTCCAGTAAACGCAGAAGATTTACCAGACGCTGTTAAAACAGCTTTAGCAGGTGATGATTATGCAGGATGGAGTGTTAAAGAAGCATTTTCAGTTCAAAGTGGAGGTGTTAACACTTATGAAATTTCATTACAAAAAGATGATGAGAACCGTGTAATTAGTTTAAATGAAGCGGGTGAAGCTGCCGAAGCTGCTACTGCAACTGAAGCTGCTCCAGCAGAGCAAACTGCTCCTGCTGAACAAGCACCAGCTGATGAAACTCCTTCGGTTACAGCGCCAGCTCAATAAGAGTTTCGTTAATAGAAATATTTCAGTATTAGAAGCAATATTTCAACATAATAAGTAAAATCAATAGTAAAAGGCACATCTTTTTAGGTGTGCCTTTCTTTTTTACGACATTTTTTTAATTCAATAAAACAATTTTATCTCATGATTGTTAATGTGTGAACATAAAAATCGTTGTTTATAAGGTATTTAAGGTCTTCGTATGATATTCTTTTATTATTGAATAATAATAATACCTTTGCAGAATTTTAAAGATAGTATCCTTATCTTTGAATGGATTTCTTAAAAGTGGAAAGGAGGGGTAATATATAGTTGAAAAACTTACATTCTTAATATATAGTAAGGTATTTGGGCAACCTAATTTACATTCTAAGCCCTTAAGACTTATTGTTTAATCGAACAATAAAATCGAGTAAAATTTCTAACAAAAACAAAAACACATGAAACAAAAACTACTAGCTTTCTTCATGGTGGGAATAATGCTGATAGGATCAGCATTCGCACAACGGATTGTAAGCGGTACTGTAATTTCACAAGAGGATGGTTCAACCCTTCCCGGAGTTTCAGTACAGGTACCCGGCACCACTGTAGGAACACAAACAGATGTCGATGGGCATTACAGTCTATCTGTACCAACTACAGCTACGACTATTAATTTTTCATTTATTGGCTTTGTAACTCAAAGCGTTACTATTGGAAATCAAACTACTATTAATGTAAGTTTGGCTTCAGATGCTACTCAATTAGGAGAAGTTGTGGTAACAGCTTTGGGTATTACTAAAGAGAGAAGAGCATTAGGTTATGCAACTCAAAGTTTAAATGCTGAGGCGTTATCAAATGGTGCAAACACTGATTTGGCAGGAGCAATACAAGGTAAGGTTTCGGGTGTTAGTATCGAACCGTCTTCTGGTATGCCGGGCGCATCTTCTAAAATTACGATTAGAGGATCTCGTTCATTTACAGGCGACAATACTCCTTTATATGTTGTTGATGGTATGCCAATTAATTCTGCAATCGATTTGAGTACTGGTCAATCTGTAACAGGAACTGACTTTGCAAATAGAGGTGTGGATTTAGATCCTAATGATATTGAGAGTATCAATATTTTGAAAGGTCAGGCTGCTTCTGCTCTATATGGTATGAGAGCTACTAATGGTGTTATTATTATTACAACTAAGAGTGGTAAAGGTGTACCTGTTGGTAAACCGCAAATTACGTTTAACTCTACTGCCTCTTTTGATGAGATCTCTGTATTGCCAGACTTTCAAACAAAATATGCACAGGGTAGTGCAGGAAGGTTTAATCCATCTGCATCTACAGCTTGGGGGCCGCTTATCACTGAATTGCCTAATGATCCAACATATGGTGGTAATGTAAATAATAGCTATTCTCAAGGTAATAGTGCTTACCAAGGACAGTATTATTCAGTACCGAGAGCCAAAGCCGGGTTAGATCCATGGACTACGCCTCAGATATATCACAACGCTAAAGAATTCTTTCAAACAGGTGCTACTTATAGTAATTCCATTAATGTAGCCCAAGGTTTTGAGAAGGGTAGTTATGCGTTTAGTCTTGGTAATACAAATTCAAGCGGTATTGTTCCCTCAACTGGATTGAATCGATATAATGTAAAATTAGCAGGTGAAGCGAAATTAAGTGATCATTGGACCACTGGTTTCTTTGCGAACTATGTGAATTCTAAAATAAAGAAACAGTCGTCTGCTAATGACGGTGTTGTGGCAACTGTATATGGAGCTCCTCCAAGTTACGATTTAGCAGGGATTCCTCCTTTTATAGAGGGTGATCCTTATACACAAAATACTTATCGTGGAACCGGTGGTTTTGATGGTGCCTATTGGGGTATTCTAAACAATAAATTTACTGAAAGGAACCAACGTTTCTTTGGAAATGGTTTCTTGCAGTATAGCAGTGATTTGGGTACGGACAATCAAAAGATAAATGTTAAATATCAATTAGGAGCTGATTCATATACGACTGGTTATGTTGATCTGTTTGGTTATGGACATTCAAATGGTCTGGGAGAGATTACAAATCAAACTTATACCGTGAATGAATTCAACTCTTTATTGACAGGAACTTATACGTGGGATATCAACGATGATTTTGTATTTGATGCCTTGATTGGTAATGAGTTTGTGGATAGAAATAGTGAATATAATTATGCTAAAGGATCTAATTTTAACTTCGCTGGCTGGAATCATATAGATAATTCATCAGTATATAATGCCTCTGAAGAACGTTTGAAGAAACGTACTGTTGGTACCTTTGCTAATTTATCATTAGCTTACAAAAGCATGTTATATTTAAATTTAACAGGTCGTAATGATATTGTTTCAACCATGCCAAGAGATAACCGTTCATTCTATTATCCATCAGCATCTTTAGGGTGGGTATTCACAGAGCTTGGTGACTTAAAAAATAGTGCTTTAAGCTTTGGTAAAATTCGTCTTTCTTATGCGGAAGTTGGTCAGGCAGGTGAGTATTATGATTCATATTATTCGACTCCTGTATACGGTGGCGGGTTCTCTAGCGGTACTCCTATTCAATATCCAATTGGTAGCGTAGTAGCTTATACTCCGTATGATATTGTTTATGACCCGAACTTAAGACCACAGAATACAAGATCATATGAAATTGGAACAGATTTAACATTCTATGATGGCTTGGCAACGTTAAGTTATACGTTTTCACGCCAAAACGTAAAAGATCAAATATTCGAAGTGCCTTTAGCAGGTTCTACAGGTTCTGAATCTTTCGTAACTAATGGGGGATCAATTCATACCAATTCTCATGAAGTAACATTAGGCTTCAGACCGATTAATAGAGATAATTTGAGATGGGATTTTGCATTTAACTTTTCGAAAGTTGATAACTATGTGGATGAGTTAGCTCCTGGTGTAAATAGTATTTTCTTAGGAGGTTTTGTTGAGCCACAAGTAAGAGCAAGTATCGGTGAAAAATTTCCTACTATATATGGTGTAAGCTTTGCGAGAAACGAAGCTGGTCAGATTGTTGTAGATGAAGATGGTTTTCCACAAGCTGGTGATGAGAGGGTTATAGGACGTGTTTCTCCTGATTTTCAGTTAGGATTTAATACTTCTTTACAGGTTCAGAAATTCAGAGTATCCGCTGTTTTAGATTGGAAACAAGGTGGACAAATGTATAGTGGTACTTTAGGGTTATTAGATTTCTATGGTGTTAGTCAGATTTCTGCTGATGCTCGTGAGGCTGGAACATCATTTTTATTTCCTTGGGATGCTGTTAAAGTTTCTGGTACGGATTCTGAAGGTAATCCAACTTATGAAAAAAATGATATTTTGATCCCAGGAGAGGCTGCTCAATCATATTATGACAACCTTAATACGATCTCTGAATCTATGATCTATGATAATTCGTTTGTTAAATTAAGAGAGGTATCACTAGGTTATCCTGTTTATGATAAAAAAGGCGTGGTATTAAATCTTAATTTATTCGCTCGTAACGTATTGTTATGGTCAAAGATGAAAGGTTTAGATCCGGAAGCATCTCAAAGTAATACTAATATGGGAGGAGCTTTTGAGCGCTTTTCTTTACCAGGGACTTCTAGCTACGGTTTGGGGTTAAATTTGAAATTCTAAAAAGACTTTGAAAATGAAATTTATATCAAGTATCAAAAAATACGCGTGGATACTAGTGGCAATGCCACTAGTCCTAGCGAGCTGCTCCAAGGATATAATGGATGATATCAATAAAGATAACAATCATTCTACCGATGCGCAGGCTAAGTTTATATTAGCAGATGTTATTACAAGCACGGCGTTTCAAAACACTGGTGGAGATATTAATACCTATACATCTGCCTATGTAGAACAAGAAGTGGGAACACATAATCAGCTGTATTATGCAGAAATGAGACAAAGTGAGCCTTCATCAGCGTCTACTTTTAACAATACATGGGGCAGTTTGTATTCAACTCTTAAGAACGCGAAGGTTATTATTGAAAAATGTTCTGTAGGTGGTTCACAAGAAGGTAATGATGTTACTAAAGGAATGGCAGAAGTATTGGCTGCTTATAATTTAGCCCTGCTTACCGATTTATATGGTGATGCACCATGGACTGAAGCAGGCGATTATAAGGTAAGTTTGACTCCTAAAATAGATACTCAAGAATCAATTTACGCTGACATTATGAGCTATCTTGATAATGCTATTGTAGATCTTCAAAAGACTGATAGTCATTCGTCGGGTGGTCCGGGTTCTTATGATCTATTATACAATGGAAATGCTAGCAGATGGTTGAAATTTGCCTATGGTTTAAAAGCTCGTTATACAATGCGTTTAATGAAACGTTCAACCAATGTGAATGCGGATATGCAAGCAGTCATTGATAATGTAAACAAATCATTTGCATCTTCGTCAGAACAAGCTGCATTTGCAATCTACGATGAGAGTAATTTGAATCCTTTATTCGATTTTCAGTGGAGTCGTGATGGTTTGGCAGCAAGCCGTAGTATGGCAGATAAATTAATTGAACGCAATGATCCAAGGTTACGTCGTGTTTTTGTCGATGCTGATTGGGTACAAGTGGACGATCCAGAATCCGATACTAGTTATGATCTGATGGCTCCAAATGGTGAGAACGAACAATTGCAATATTATTATAATACTTCAATTTTTGTATATTCACAAACTGCACCTACTTTACTGTTAAGCTACCATGAATTGTTATTCTTGAAAGCAGAAGCTTTAGCTAGATTAGGAAGTGGTACTGCAGTAATTGAACCTGTTTTGAAAGCAGCAGTAATTGAAGGGATTAAAAATACTGAGGTGAATGTTGTAGCGGGCTTAACTGCTCCAACTCCTGGGGGTTACGGTGGTTTAGAAGAAACTTCTGATCCTGTAACACCTGAAGAAGCCTCAACTTATTTCGATGAAAATGTTAGACCATTATTTATTGCGAATCCTTTGAAAGAGATTATGAATCAAAAGTACATAGCTTTCTTTGGCGCATCAGGTGAGTCTACAGAGACCTATAATGATATTCGTCGCATGATGGCTTTGGGTGAAAACCTTATCGAATTGGATAATCCTGGTAAGTTCCCATTGCGTTTACCTTATGGTAATGATGATACTACAACCAATCCTGAAGTTCAAGCAGCTTATGGAAATGGTCAATATGTATACACTGAGCCAGTATGGTGGGCAGGTGGTACTCGCTAGTATTTATAGAAATTAATAGTTTCTAGTAGTTTTTAAAAGAGGGTGGCGGAAATGCCATCCTCTTTTTTATTATGGTATTTGAAAAGAATTTTCTCAACGATTGTTTGCATAATTATTTTATTGTCGATTATAGTTTTGACAGCGTTAATCTTAATTGGGCAGGTTACGAACATACGAGAAGAATTACCTAGAATTGAAGAACGTGCTAATGAACTGATTCAACAATTTCATGACTATATTGAATTAAAATTCGATTATCCTATTAATTCGCAGAAAGAGTGCCTGCAAAACCAGGTTAAGAATTTTGGGAATTATCTGCTTCTTACCTCAAAACAATTTTAAAAAGCCTTTCTGGTGTATTGATACAGACAATCATAATGCTTATAGTTACTTTTCTCTTATTATTCGATAAAGAAAAGTATCGTTCATTCTTTATGCGGGTTATAAAAGGAAAGGAGCAAGGTGAGAAACATGAGATCTTGAATAGGATCACGAAAGTTTCACAACAGTATTTGTTTGAAAGAATGATTTCAATTCTGATTCTTTTTATTTTATACTTTATCGTATTGTTTGTACTTTATTATTATTCAAGGAATCGATAATTACTTTGTAACACCCTTTTTTATGGGTGGGGAAGTTAATCTAAGTGCCCGGCTGAAGAAAGACCTTCCAAATGCTTTTATAGGTGGTTGAAGGAAAAAAGAGATATCCGTAAAAAAATAGATGAAGAACATATATCTTAGTTTAAGAATTTATATCTTATATTCTTAACTATGCGTTCAGTATTTCAATTTACTCTTTCTTTTATTTTTTCATTGTTAATGGCTGTGCCAGCTATGGTTTCTGCTTCTGTCATTATTCCCGGTGCAGATCAACTGGAGGAATATCTTCCTTTACTGAAAGGCAAGAAGGTGGGATTAATGGGAAATCAAACATCAGTAGTAGGAAATAAACACTTGGTAGATGTGTTATTGGAAAACAAGGTTGATATCAAGTTTGCATTTGCACCTGAACATGGTTTTAGAGGTGATATTGAACGGGGTGAAAGTGTGAGTAATGATGTGGATGCAAAAACCGGATTAACATTACATTCGCTTTATGGAACTAATGAGAAAGCAGATTCGATTGTTAATTCAGTAGATGTTATGATCTTCGATCTACAGGATGTAGGAGCACGGTTTTATACCTATGTAGTTTCAATGCACCAGATTATGCAGCTCTGCGCAAATAATAGAAAGAAAGTGATTGTATTGGATAGGCCTAATCCGAATGGCGACCAGGTAGATGGACCGGTGAGGAAAGATGATAAGTTTAAATCAAATGTAAGCTATCATAAAATTGCAATGATTCATGGTTTAACGGTGGGAGAACTTGCAAAAATGATTAATGGTGAGGGATGGTTGGAGAATGGGTCTCAATGTGATTTAACGGTTATTCCAGTTAAGAATTACGATCATAGCATGAAGTATGAATTGCCAGTGATACCATCGCCAAGTTTGCCGAATTATACATCGGTACGTTTATATATGTCTTTGTGTTTATTTGAAGGTACGGATATTAGTGTGGGCAGAGGAACTGACTGGCCATTTCAGGTGATAGGTTATCCGGATCCTGTTTTTGGTAAATTTACGTTTATACCAGGGGTTAGACCAGGAATGGCAGCACATGTGGAACAGCAGGATAAGTTATGTTATGGACTGGACTTAAGAAATGTAGATGCTGCTGAAAAGTTTACATTGAAGTATTTGCTTGATTTTTATAAGAAATCTAAGTTGAAGGATAAGTTTTTTGCTCGTCCTGATTTTTTCGATAAGCTTGCAGGAACTGATAAGCTAAGAAAACAGATTATTGCCGGAATGAATGAGAAACAAATACGGGATTCGTGGAAAGAGGAATTAACAGCTTATAAAATTATGCGAAAAAAGTACTTGCTTTACCCGGATTTTGAATAATAAGCTAGTTCTTCGCATAATTTAATAAGACTGTATAAGTACTTCAGTAGGTATTCGCATTTTGTCATGTATTTGACGAATCATTTTAAGAGACAGTTTCCTTTTCTTATTTAAGATCTCACTGGCTCTGCTTTTTAATCCGATTATTTTCCCTAAATCGTTTTGATTATAGCCCATTTGCTCCATTCTGAATTTAATAGCTTCAATGGGATCTGGAAGTTCAATGGGAAAATGTTTGTCTTCGTATTTCTCTATCAATATTGATAATATCTCAAGTTCATCCCCTTCTGGAGATTCTTTCTCGGCATCAAAGATGAATTCTAATCGCTCTAATGCCTTTTGATAATCTGTTTGTGTTTTTATGGGTTTAATATTCATGTTTAAATTTTATTAGCATCTATTTTATCGTATTCTGAATGAGTCCCAACAAAACGAATCCATATTATTTGATGTTCATAGTTTACCTTCACTATTAATCTATAGGTATTGCCTTTAATGTTAAATACGATTCTGTTTTGCAACAAAAAGCTAGCACTTGGATATTCCTTCTTAATATCGTTGGGTGTTTTCCAATTGCTTTTACTTGACTCCTGATGCCAAGAAAGTAACTGTTGTTTGCAATCAGAATGCTTCTCCCAAAAATCCCGAAGTGTTTTCTTAGATATTATTCTCAAGTTTGTTTCTTTATCAAAGTTAATCAATAGTTCCCGTATTGGGAAATTAAGGAAATAATATTTTAAAATAGAAACAGCAGAATTAACTATCTTTAATTTCATATTTTAAGAATTATTGCTTTTTCTCAATTTCTGAGCATTAATCGAATATAACTTTGGCAAAATACTAAATTGTATGCCGAAGTGATATATAAACACCTGAGTTGAATAACATCAAGAAATGAAGTACACAACCGAAAAAGAATCAAATTATATAAACCTGGAACACATGACTGTGCAGGAGCTTCTTGTTAATATTAATAAAGAGGATCAAAGCGTAGCACTAGCTGTGCAAAAAAGTATTCCGCAGATTGAAGCGTTAACAACTGTGATTGTAGATAAGATGAAGAAAGGTGGCAGGTTATTTTACATTGGGGCGGGTACAAGTGGACGCTTAGGCATTTTAGATGCCTCTGAATGCCCTCCAACCTTTGGGGTACCTTTTGATTGGGTGATCGGGCTTATTGCAGGTGGTGACAGTGCTATTCGGAAAGCGGTGGAGTTTGCAGAAGATGATATGGAACAGGGTTGGAAAGACTTGTTGGAATATTCAATTAATGAAAAAGATGTGTTGGTAGGAATTGCTGCATCCGGAACAACACCTTATGTAATTGGGGCCTTAAAAGCGGCTAACGAAGCTGGCTTAGCTACTGGTTGTATTGTTTGTAATGGAGGTTCGCCTGTAGCTAATGAAGCAAACTATCCCATAGAGGTTGTGGTAGGCCCTGAGTTTGTAACGGGCTCGACCAGAATGAAGGCTGGAACAGCACAAAAAATGGTACTGAATATGATTACAACGGCTACCATGATTCAACTAGGAAGGGTGAAGGGGAATAAGATGGTAGATATGCAATTAAGTAATAACAAGCTGGTAGCAAGGGGAGTGAGAATGATTGTAGAGGAAACGGGCGCTACAGAACAGCTGGCAGCAGAACTGCTTGAGAAATATGGTAGTGTTCGTGCAGCCATTGCCAATTATAATAATTAAAGTCTGAAAGCATGACCCCTTTTGTATTATTAAGTTTCTTGATTGTTTATTTTACGGTTCTTGTTGGTGTAGCACATTTTACTTCACGTAAAAAATCGGACAATTCTGCCTTCTTTTCTGCTAATAAAAATTCGAAATGGTATATCGTTGCCTTTGGAATGATTGGGACAGCTCTGTCGGGTGTTACCTTTATATCGGTTCCCGGTGCTGTTGGAGGCGGAAGTTTTAGTTATTTCCAATTTGTTCTGGGAAATGCAGTAGGCTACATAATTGTGGCTTATGTTTTATTGCCACTTTATTATCGGATGAATCTGGTATCCATTTATACGTATCTGGAGCAACGCTTTGGCCATATGAGTTATAAAAGCGGCGCCATGATTTTCTTGATATCAAGAACGATTGGTTCAGCGTTTCGTTTGTATTTGGTAGCGATCATTCTTCAACGTTTTATTTTTGATGCTTGGAATGTGCCATTCGCGGTGACTATAATAATTTGTTTAACGTTAATTTGGGTCTATACGCATAAAGGAGGTTTAAAGACGATTATTATAACAGATCTATTGCAAACATTTTTCCTCTTATTTTCGGTCGTTCTTTCTATTTACTTTATTGCGCAAAGTTTGAATATGAACTTTGTAGAAGCATTTGATGCTATTAAAGAGAGTACTTATTCAAAGATATTCTTCTGGGATAATTTTATGGGTGATACGAAGAACTTCTTTAAACTTTTTCTGGGAGGAATATTTGTGACCCTGGCGATGTTTGGCTTGGACCAGGATATGATGCAAAAGAATATTAGTATGAAGACGATTGGGGAGGCTCAGAAGAATATGCTTTCTTTTACCTTGGTTTTTGTGATAATCAATATATTCTTTTTATCAGTTGGAGCCATGCTTTATTTATATGCTGCTCAAAATAACATAGATGTTGCGGCGCTTCCTACTCCCGATCATTTGTTCCCCGAAATTGCATTAAATTACTTACCTATTTTACCGGGTATCATTTTTATGATGGGCTTAACGGCAGCGACATTTGCAACTACCGATTCCGCATTAACGGCTTTAACAACATCTTTTTGTGTTGACTTTTTGAATTTTCATAAGAAGGAGAATCCGAATGATTCGAAATTGGTAAGACAAAGGACTTCGGTTCATGTAGGTTTCTCACTTTTAATGTTATTGGTAATTATGGGCTTCCGGGTAATTAACGATGAATCGGTTGTAACAGCAATCTTTACAGCAGCTGGATATACTTACGGACCTTTACTGGGCCTTTTTGTATTTGGGATGTTTACCAATCGTGCTGTAAGAGACTCTTTGGTACCATATATCTGTATTTTATCACCGATAATGTTGTATGTGCTGAAGCTCTTGTTAGAGAACACCGTAGGTTATGGGATGAGTTTTGAGCTGATTGTTATCAATGCTTTTTTAACGTGGATCATGTTATTTATAACAAGCAAACCGGGGCTTAAAGTTCCACTTAAATTCTGATAGCGATTTTTAAGAATGGTATTAAAAGAGTAAGGCTGGAATCATGATTCCAGCCTTACTCTTTTATATAAAACCTAAATGTATTATTGGTACTTTTTAGAATTTACTTTACGATCTGCTTCGCGAAGATGTATTTTACGCATACGGATACTTTTTGGTGTTACCTCAATGTATTCGTCACCTTGTATGTATTCCATTGATTCTTCTAATGAAAACTTAATAGCAGGTGCAATACGTGTATTGTCATCTGTTCCTGAAGCACGCATGTTGGTTAATTGTTTTCCTTTGGTGATATTGATAGTTAAATCGTTATCACGGATATGTTCTCCAACAATTTGGCCTTCATAAATATCAACACCTGGATCGATAAAGAAACGACCGCGATCTTGCAATTTATCAATAGCATAAGCAGTTGTTGTACCTTTTTCCATTGAAATTAATACACCGCTTAAACGTCCTGGAATAACACCTTTCCATGGTTCGTAATCCTTGAAACGGTGAGCCATTACAGCCTCTCCGGCAGTAGCGGTTAATACGTTATTCCGTAAACCGATAATTCCACGTGCTGGTATTTCAAATTCTAGATGTTGTAATAATCCTTTGGTTTCCATTACAAGGAGTTCTCCTTTACGTTGGGTAACCAACTCAATAACTTTACCAGCAACTTCTGCTGGAACATCTACTGTTAATACTTCAATAGGTTCGCACTTTTTGCCATCAATCTCTTTGATGATTACTTGAGGTTGTCCAACTTGAAGTTCGTAACCTTCACGACGCATGGTTTCAATTAAAACTGAAAGATGCAATATTCCACGACCGTATACCAAGAATGCATCCGCTGAATCTGTTGGAACAACTTTTAATGCCAGGTTCTTTTCCATTTCTTTGTATAAACGATCGTGCAAATGGCGTGATGTTACAAATTTACCTTCCTTTCCAAAGAAAGGAGAGTTATTGATGGTGAACAACATATTCATAGTAGGTTCATCAATGTGAATTACCTCTAATTGTTCCGGGTTTTCAAAGTCGGCAATAGTATCGCCAATATCAAAACCTTCTATTCCCACTACTGCACAAATATCACCGGCTTTTACTTCTGATACTTTTAGTTTGCCTAAACCTACAAAAGTGTGAAGTTCTTTAACTCGTGACTTTATGATTTTACCATCACGTTTCATTAGTGAAACGGGTTGGTTTTCTTTTATAACTCCGCGGGCAACACGTCCGACAGCAATACGTCCAACAAAGGATGAATAATCTAATGAAGTGATTTGCATTTGAAGTGTGCCTTCGTTTATTGGGGCAGCTGGAATGAATTCCAGGATTGCATCTAATAAAGGAATGAAATCTTCGGTTGGTTTTTGCCAGTCAGTTGACATCCAGCCTTGTTTGGATGAACCGTATAGTACCGGGAAGTTTAATTGTTCATCATTGGCATCTAAACTGAAGAATAACTCCCATACAGCTTCATAAACCTCTTCGGGACGACAATTCTCTTTATCTACTTTATTTACAACCACAATAGGTTTTAGACCTAGTGCAAGTGCTTTTTGAGTTACGAAACGAGTTTGAGGCATCGGTCCTTCGAAAGCATCTACCAGAAGGATTACTCCATCTGCCATCTTTAAAACACGCTCAACCTCACCTCCAAAGTCGGCGTGACCAGGAGTATCAATGATATTGATTTTAACGTCTTTGTATTGAATAGAAACGTTTTTTGAAACAATAGTAATTCCTCGTTCACGTTCAAGGTCATTGTTGTCAAGAATTAAAACACCGCTTTGTTCGTTGTCACGAAAAAGATGTGTAGAGTGTAGGATTTTGTCAACAAGGGTAGT
>Ga0160457_1000589_pt1 | contig 14748 bp, 13 predicted proteins | sample HID1972M_E6MG_FD_108242 | JGI IMG/M metagenome (GOLD analysis project Ga0160457, IMG submission 108242) | Enriched pill bug-associated microbial communities from UW Madison campus, WI, USA - HID1972M_E6 MG | ecosystem: Host-associated > Arthropoda: Insects > Digestive system > Unclassified ... | reverse complement strand
AATGCGGTGAAGTTTACGCGGGCAAACGGCCATATCGAGATTTACTACAAAATAACCGGATTATTGGTTATCATCTGTGTAAAAGATAACGGGGTCGGTATTCCTGCAGCAAAACTTAAACAATTGTTCACATTGGCAGGTAAAGAAATTTCTTCCTATGGTACCCAAGATGAAAAAGGCATTGGCATAGGCCTGATGCTGGTCAGGAAATTTGCGGATAAAAACGAGGCCGGACTGCAAATTATAAGTGAAGAAAACAGCGGCACTGAGTTTATCTTTAGCTTTAAAAGAGAAAAGCCGTAAGGTAGTTGTGGCTTTTTTATTCCATTTATAGAATTTAAAAATAAATTAATTGGCTGTATGAACATATAGTTTGCCTGAATATTGCTTATCTTTTGCGATAGCATGCCTAATCGCTGTCAATAACGCTTTCTTCAATTTATTGCTTTTTATCATGATGTTTAGGCTCATGCACAGCTGGACAGCGAATTATACAAAGAGATCAGACCCTTTAACTTTATTATTTTTATATGAGATTCTGTTTATTACCTAAAATGTTAGGCCTTTTCTTATTGGCCTCCACTTCGCTCCATGCGCAGCAAATCGATGAAGTAAGCAATCAAAAAATCAGAGAATACACAACCGATAAACGGTTCCTCCCTTCATCTGTGCTTAACCTTCCTGATGATCCGAAAATTCCTTCTCCGCGAAAGCACTTTGGCGATATTATCGGTGCTCCGGGTGTGGAACATCATTCCGCAGAGATCTATGCCTATTTTAAGGCGCTGGAAAAAACATCTCCGCAGATAAAGGTGCAGCAGATCGGCACTTCTGAAGAGGGGCGCCCTTTTGAACTTGTGGTTATTGCAAATGAAGAAACTATAGGAAAACTTGATTATTATAAAAAACAACTGGCCCTGCTGGCTGATCCGCGGCAGGTAGGTACACAGGATGTGGAACAGATTATTGCCGGTGCCAAGCCCATTTATTACCTGAATGGCGGGCTGCACTCACCGGAAATGGGGCCGCCGGAAATGCTGATGGAGCTGGCCTATCGCCTGATAACCGATAAGTCTAAGCCGGTAACTGATATATTAAATAATATTATTGTGATCATTAACCCGGTTGCCGAGCCGGATGGCAGGGATAAACAGGTGGACTGGTATTACAGGTATACGAAATCAAGAAAGGAATATAGCGATGGCTTTATGCGCTCATCCCCATACTGGGGGAAATATGCAATGCATGATAACAACAGGGACGGCTTTCAAATCTCACAGGAGCTGACCAAGGCGGCAACCAGAACTTATCTCGACTGGCACCCGACGGTGATGCATGACCTGCATGAATCGGTTCCTTTATTGTATATTTCTACCGGAACAGGGCCTTATAATGAAGCGACAGACCCCATGATTATCAGTGAATGGGAAACTTTTGCGCATAATGATATGACAGCCCTGGCCGGACAGGGTTTGCCGGGTATTTTTACCTGGGCCTATTATGATGGCTGGTATCCGGGTTATTTATTCTGGATTGCCAATAACCACAACAGTATCGGCCGTTTTTATGAGACTTTCGGAAATGCAGGCGCAAACACCTATTTGCGTGACCTTTCCCAGAATCAGCTCGCCGGTGATCCCATTACCAGCCGCCAATGGTACCGCCCGGACCCAGCGACAGAAAAAGTAATGTGGTCTTCACGTAACAATATCAATTTTATGGAAGCAGGTGTACTCGCTTCCTTAACTTATACGGCCAGTAATTCCAGCTTATTGCTGCATAATTTCTATAAAAAGGGGCTGAATAACATAAAAAAAGGGACAGAAGAATTTCCGCGTGCCTATGTCATACCGAAAGAACAGCATGACCCGGCTATGGCTGCATTTATGGTGAACCAGTTACGTACGCATGGCCTGGAAGTACACCGCGCGGAAAGCGGTACCCACGCTGGTGACTATGTGGTTTTACTGGACCAGCCTTACCGTAACCTGGCCGTAACCTTATTGTCTAAACAGAACTTCCCTAAAGATTCAAGGTTTCCCCCGCATGACGATATTGCCTGGACATTTGGCTATTTATATGGCGTGGATGTTAAAGCAGAAAATGTCGTAGCTTACAATAAAAGCGAGCTGAAACTGCTTACTGCAGATGTAAAATACACTGGGAAAATGGAAGGTGAGGGCACATCCTACCTGTTGAACTACAAAGCACAGGCTAACGTTCTTCCATCCTTATACTGGATCAGATCGCAGAATAAAGGGGCTAAGATTACCATGCTGGATACTAAAGCCACTGTTACAGGAATTAAAGATACTCTGGCAGCGGGAACGATTATATTCAGCGGTTTAACTGCTGCGCAATCTAAATCTGTTACAGAAAAATATGGGCTGGACTTAATCGCTACCAATGCTAAAATAAATGAAAAACAGCATGAGGTAAGTCTGCCAAGAATCGCTATTTATCACAGCTGGTCTAATACACAGGATGAAGGTTGGGCCCGTTTTACCTTCGAACAGCAGGGAATCCCTTATACCTCTATTGATAAGGACGACCTCAAGGGCGGTGGACTGAATAAACGTTTTGATGCTATTCTTATGCCCAGGATGCGGGGTTCAGCAAGTGATTTTATCAATGATATTGATAAGAAATATGGGCCGATGCCATTTACTAAAACGGCTCAATTTCCTTCCCATGGTACGCCTGATGCCACACAAGATATGACCGGCGGTCCTGGACTTGACGGGGTAGATAAACTGAAGCAATTTATAGAGGCAGGCGGCCTGGTTGTTGCGCTCGACAATTCAGCGCTCATGATTGCTGATGCAGGAATAGTACGTGACCTGAGAGAAACTGGTTCCGCTGCACTTTTCCATCCGGGCTCGGTCGTTACTGTAAAAGTACGTAAAACAGACAGTCCTATATTATACGGTTTTCCGGAAGTCTTCCCTATTTTCAGGGGGATAGCCCCTTTGTTAACCGTGGCTGACTATAACCGTGACATGATGGTGCTTCAATACGGGACGCCAACACCCAGGGAAGATATCGAATACACCGGGCCAATCATGGGGATGGAGGACAAAACTCCGGTAAAAGTTATAGAGAAAGCTGTTAAGAAAGATCAACCCTACGTGCTTTCCGGCATGGTTAAAAATGAACAGACGATCGTAGGTCAGGGTGTTGTATTTAATGTTCCTGTAGGCTCAGGCCATGTAGTGGCTTTTACATTCGACCCCTTGCACCGCTATCAGAATTTACATGATGCACCTCTGGTATGGAATGCACTTATCAACTGGAATCATTTATAATTGGCAGGGGAAAGAGTATGAGAGATCAACTCCGTTGTCATAGGCATAGAAAATTATATATGAAACCTATCCTTGCCTTAAGCCTGCTTTTATGGATGCAGCCATCCTTTGCACAAGTCCGTAATATCACTAGTGTTAAATCTCCTGATGGAAAAACAATTTTCCGGATCGGGCTCCATAACGGAACCGGATTACAGTATAATATGTCCTATAAAAATAAAAAAGTAATGGACTGGTCTGCGCTTGGTCTTCATATTGACCGGCTCAACACCGGCCAGCAAATCAAAATCACTGGTCAGTCGCAGAAAAGCCACAGTGAAAAAATTTCCTGGCCCCTGGGAGAAGATGCGGTGCTGGACAATACTTATCGGGAAGTCGTATTGCATTGTATGAGCACTGCAACAAAATTTGACCTGGTGGCCAGGGTATTCAACGGCAGTATTGCCTTCAGGTACATTATTTCCGGTCAGCCGGGAAACCAGCGCATCATCAGTAAAGAAGACACAGAATTTAACCTGGCTGAACCCGCACAGATTTACCAGTACAAAGGCGAATCTGTCTTTCGCCCTTTTGACGTAAATGCTTTAGATGCTACCTGCGATCTTCCTGCAACACTGGTAACGGAGAAAAAACTATATATTAGTATCGGAGAAGCAGAAAACCAGCATTATACCAAAGCCCAGCTTGTTAAGGGAGAAAAAGAAAATAGCCTGGCCATGACTTTTAATGTGGACACGGTTTTCAGGGATAAAAAGGTTGCGGAAATCCGTAGGGATTCCATATTGCGCTTCGCGGGTGATATTATTTCTCCCTGGCGTACGGTCAGCATTGCCGAATCTGCAATTGGCTTACACGATTTTAGCCAGCTTTACCTGAAACTTGTAACACCACTGGCCTCCACAGCAGGTAAACTGCCTGTAGTAAAACCAGGTAAATTGATCAGGGCTCAGCTAACTACGCAAAGCGGACTGGATTGTATTGACTTCGCAGCTGCGCACAATTTCCAGTACATCATGTTTGACGCAGGATGGTATGGCGCAGAATTCCGTACGACATCTGATCCAACGAAAGTAATAGCAGCTATTGACATGCCGGCGGTAATTGCCCATGGCAAAGAAAAAGGAATTGGTGTGATCCTGTATGTAAATTATGTGGCGTTAAGATCAGCGCTGGATACCATACTTCCGCTTTATAAGTCATGGGGAGTAAGCGGGTTAAAGTTCGGTTTTGTAGATGGGTTAACTCAGGAGGGCCTGTCCTGGCTTGATACGGCAATAAAGAAAGTAAACGATGCAGGGTTCGTATTAGATATCCACGATAATTACAAACCTACCGGGCTGAGCAGGAAATATCCGTTTTTGCTGACACAGGAAGGAATAAGAGGTGATGAAAACAGCCCGGATGCGTTTCATACCACAGTTTTACCTTTTACCCGCTTTTTAGCCGGTCCGGCTGATTTCACCTTCTGCTATCCTAATTCAAAAAACACCTTTTCGAAGAATATAAAAGTTTCCATGGCCCAGCAACTGGCACTAACCGTAGTTTATTTCAGCCCTTTACAATCTATATTTTGGTATGGAAATCCCAATGACTATACGAATGAAGAAGAAATTGAATTCTTTAAAAAAGTACCTACAGTCTGGGATGAAAGTCATTATCTGGCAGGGGAGATCGGGCAATATATCAGCGTAGCCAGGAGAAAGGGCAGTACCTGGTTCATCGGTAATGCAGCAGGCCTGACAGACTGGAGCCAAAAAATAGCTTTAAATTTTTTAACGCCGGATAAGGCCTATACAGCAACTATTTACGAAGACGACGGACACAAAAGCATTCTTAAACGGACGGTTCCTGTTAAAAAGGGGAATATCCTGAAAATTGATATCAAAGCTATGGGGGGGCAGGCTATTGTAATTACGCCGGTCCATAATTAAATTAGATGGTTTGCCCGGCAGGACAACAACCAATAACTGCGTTTTTGTACCGCCGGGCAGCTTTTTTAAGGATAGCTGATCTGATCAGCTGCTATAAGATCTTTAAGCGGCGGTTGATTTTCTTTTTGTCTACACTTAACTTCCCATTAGCATGCAGGCTTTCTTTTTCTTTTCTTTCCCTGTTTAAGGCGCTAAAGTCCTTTTTCTTTTCCTCTGTTTTAACATGCGTTCTCATAAGAATTATATTTAGTTAACAGATAACTTATAAGTAGCATTGTTGTTTTAAATTTCGTATTAATTTTTAAGTCTGCGGCTTTTGCTGCCATCTGTTACTCAATTTTCGCCGTAAATTGGGGATTTGAGTTCAGGAGAGCGGTTTTTTATTATATCTTAGCCCGTTAAAAAACATTTATAATGGAGCAGCTGCATGAAGATAAAAACTTTGAAAAAATAATTTATGCCGGAAAAGTAATCAGGGGAAGAGAGTTTCAGGGCTGTACATTTAAAAAATGTGACTTTTCAGCCAGTGATTTTTCCTATAATAAATTTCATGATTGTCTGTTTGAAGGAGCTAATTTGTCTATGATGAAAATGAACGGTGTTACGTTAAATAATATCACATTCAGAAACTGTAAAATACTGGGTTTAAATTTCAGCGAATGTCATGACTTCCTTTTCAGCGTTTCATTTGAATCCTGTATAGTGGATTATTCCTCTTTTATGGGTAAAAAAATGCTGAAAACAAAATTCATACAAACTACTTTAAAGGAAACTAATTTTATACAAGCTAACCTTTCGGGCGCTTTATTTGAGGGAACCGATCTTGCAGGGGCCATATTTAATGGCACCGACCTCAGTGCCGCTAACCTGGTCACGGCTTATAATTACTCCATTGACCCGGAACTGAACCAGGTTAAAAAGGCAGCTTTTTCCATGGGCGGCCTGCCGGGACTGCTGGAAAAACACAATATTAAAATTGTAGAATAAAGTAAACGCAGGATTAAAATTTAGTATATACGGCTATCTGGATAACGTTATTGAGGGTATGATTGCTTACCCCTTTGACGGCCTGCATAAGATAGCCCACTTCAGCGTCTATATTTTTACTGAACCTGTATCCTGTAGCTAAATATGCACGGTTCTGGTCAAAAAGATGATTGTTTACCTCTCGTTTATGCTGGACATTCAGAAAGATCTCGTTTTGCAGCGCCAGAAAAACTCCTTTTTCAAAAGCTTGTATACCTTTCTGCAGTGGTACTATAAACCTTGCGAAATACCTGAAACGTTGGGCAAATGCATCTTCATTACCCTGTTTTTCCATAAATCTTTGTTCTACCCTGAACCGGTGGCTGACTATGACTTTGTGAATATTGTGCTTAAAAACATATTGTTCCCAGATCCGGTGTTCGGTTAGCTTGCTGTCATCAGGACTATCCAGATGTGTAAAGGTTTCATTCAATAAATAACCCAGGGTGAGTTCATTTTTTGCATTGACATAAAAAGTTACTCCTGGTCTGAAGAGGAAATTTCGTACATTTTCAACCTTATCGGAAGATCTTAACTGCATATCCATATATACACCCCATTTTTGACTTAATTTAGTGTTGTTAAGGAACATGATCCAGCCGCTGGTTTGATGATCGGTCTGGGCACTGATCTTTGTATGCAGAAGGCAGCAAAGGATAAGAAGAAAAAAGGACAAACGCATGTTTTATTGTTTTTTGGGTTTCCGGAAAGATAATCACATTATCTTTAAAAAATTGTTAGTTGTATCATAAAATCTAATGTGTGCTCATTTTTTTTTGAACAACCTGAAAAAGCTTTTGTTTATAATACCGGACCAACTATACTTTTTTATGAAAGCAGTAATATTACTAGGCACACTAAAGAAAGAAGGACTTTCCAATACAGAGACTTTAGCAGAATTTTTTGCCGGCAGGCTTCAAAAACAAGGAATTGAATATGAGATTATTAAACTGGTCAATAAAAATGTATTACCCGGAACATATCATGATATGGGCCCTGGGGATGACTGGCCGGCGATACTGCAAAAGATAACGGATGCCGGTATGGTCATTTTTGCAACACCCGTCTGGTGGGGCGGGCATTCTTCTGAAATCCAGAAAGTAATTGAACGGCTGGACAAAGTCCATGATGAAATACTTGCAGGAATGGAGTCGCGGCTTGCAGACAAAGGAGCCGGTATATTGATCACAGGAGATTCTGACGGCGCACAGCATATTATCGGTAACCTGTGCAATTTTCTAAACGCTGTAGGCGTCATCGTTCCCCCATACGGCGCACTTAGCGTACTGTGGGAAGGCCAAAAGAAAGAAGCTACTACAACAAAAGAAGAACTGATGAAAAAATACGAAGGAGAATATACAGAAACTGCTGATACAATGATCAGTCAGCTCAGCAGGTTTGCCGGTAAATAATGATTGCGGTATTACTGTTTTTTATCCAGTTTTTCTTCTATCTCCTTAATTTCAGTTCTTTCCTTTTTAAGGTCCAACCTGATCAGGCCAAATAAACTCATGTAAATATTGGCTATCCATACCAGCGAAAAGCCAGCAATAAAATATCCCCTCCAATCTTCAAATAACAATTTGTACCCGGTCAGCAACAATACCAGGATGGTTACATAATGGCTGAAACAGTATTCGCAGGTAAAAACATAAAAAAACTTCTTTTCCCACATTGTTTTTGCAAACTGGCTTCGTCTGATAAAATACTCCCTCAGCTCGCGGAACACTTCTTCATGTGTTACTGTCCATGCTATACAGGCAATGGGAATAGCGAGGATAAAAAGCCAGCAAATCTGAAGATGGACGGTCATGATAATTCTGTGCTGTCAACTAACAAATCCCCGCTTTTGGTTAATTTCTTAAAAACAGACAAAGCCTGGGCAACTACCTGATCCATATTGTAATATTTATAGGTAGCCAGCCTGCCCACAAAATAAGTGTTTTCCAGCTGCAGGGTGAGATCTTTATATTTATTGTACAGTTCTGCATTTTCAGCTTTAGGGATCGGATAATAGGGATCGCCATCGGCTTTAGGGAACTCATAAACCACAGAGGTTTTATGGTGTTTTTGTCCGCTCAGGTATTTAAATTCGGTAATGCGTGTAAAAGCATAGTCGTTCGGATAATTTATGGTACCCGTCTCCTGGAAATTTTCCTGGTCTAATGTTTCAAATTTAAAATCTATAGACCGGTAAGGCAGCTTACCGAAACGGTAATCAAAATATTCATCTACCGGCCCGGTATAAATCAGTTTTTTATAACTGATCTCGTTCATTACTTCCTTATAATCCGTATTGAGCATCATATGGATGTTTTTGTGGCCCAGCATATTTTCAAACATGCGGGTATACCCATGAAGGGGCATAGACTGGTAAGTGTCTGTGAAATACCTGTTGTCCCTGTTTGTACGGGTGGGTATCCTGGCCGTTACACTGGCACTCAGCTCTGAAGGGTCAAGGTCCCATTGTTTTTTGGTATAGTTACGGAAGAACTTTTCATATAGTTCCCTGCCAACACTATTCACGACCACATCTTCAGAAGTAAGTAACTTTTCCTTTTTTTCGGCCTTAGAGGCAAAAAAGGAACTCACTTCATCACTGCTTAAGTTTAAGCCGTACATCGCATTGATCGTATTAAGGTTAATAGGGATCGGCAATAACTGTCCATCCAGGCTGGCCAGTACCTTGTGCTGATAATTCCGCCAGGCGGTAAACCGGGACAGATAGTCAAAAACCTCTTTACTGTTTGTATGGAAGATATGCGGTCCGTATTTATGGACAAGTATGCCTGCTTCATCATAGTGGTCATAGGCATTTCCGCCTATATGGTTGCGCTTATCTATGATAAGGACCTTTTTATTTGCTACGCTGGCCAATCTTTCCGCTAATACGCTTCCTGCGAACCCGGCACCAACAATCAGATAATCATACATATTTAATTAGCTTGAGATAGATTTATATTTATTAACGATTTTCTTAAATAATTGTTTTTCCAGGTTCTTTTGTTATTTTCTGTATTTAATATAGCTTAGAAAGGCCCAATAGGTTAAGTAATAGAGACTTTTAACCAGTCCGATTTTCTCCACCTCATACAGCACCTTGAACTGGGGAATAATTACTTTCATCTTTTTGCGGCTGGCGGAAGAATTGAGAATGCGGTAATTCGCTATGATCTCTTTGTTTCCATATGCTTTTTTTACTTTTTTCATGATTTCCAGCCAGTAAACATAGTCATCACGCAAACTCTTCATGTCCTCCCTTAAATAAACCTTACCATAGACAGAGGTATCGTACAAACCGGTAAGGCAGGAAATATAACAGTTTTTCAAGAGATCATTATAAGTGATTTTCGCAGGCGCAATATAGGGCCTCAGGCATTCCTCCGAGTTTTCGTCTATCCTGGTATGTGAGCCATAAACCAGCAGGGCCTGTTTATCCCTCATTAACTTTAACTGTTTTTCGAGAAAATCAGGGTTCCAGGTGTCATCTGCATCAAGCAGAGCTATATATTGGCCTTTTGCTTGTCTTATTCCATTGTTTCTTGCTGCACCGGAGCCGGCGTTTTGCTGGCTGAGCAAGGTTATCCGGTTATCCTTTAAAGTATAATCCCGTACAATTTCCGGCCCGTTATCACTTGAGCCGTCATCTATTACAATCATTTCCCAGTGAGGGTAAGTTTGATTCAAGACGGAATCAATGGTCTGACCAACAAACCTCTCCCCATTATACATCGGTGTAATAATTGAAACTAATCCCTTTTCCATTTTTCTTTAATTAAAAAAAGCATAACTGCTTTAACCATAATCAGCCTGCCTGAAAACTTCTTGAACAGGCTTCTGTTACTTTTACTCAGACCTGTATGTGTAAAACTCGAACTATGCCTCCTGTATAACAACAACCGTTCCTCATAGAACAGTACTTTTCCTTTTAGCTCGGCTACAAGTCCTATCCATAAATCGTGACCTATTTCCCTGGTATCCGGGAAGGGCAGTGCCTGCTCCAGGATACTTCTATTAAAAGCCATGCAGGAGCCATAATAGGAACTTTTCATGATGTTCTTTAGCAATCCCTTGCCTGAACCGAAAAAACGGAAGAAGGAGGGCGATATTTCGTTAAGGTTTTCATCAACAATTACAGAATCGCTGATGACCAGGTCATATTCCTGCAATTGCCTCACCATCTTGTCATATTTGTCTGCGAGCCAGACGTCATCCTGGTCAGCCAGAAAGATCAGTCCGCCCCTTGACAACTGCAAACAATGCTGAAAGTTCTTAATCGGGTCCCTGAACTTATTTCCAGTAAACAGTCTTATCCTTGGATCAGCAATACTTTGAATAATATCCACCGTTTTATCAGTTGAAGAATCATCTGAAATAACAAGCTCATCATCAGCCTTAAGCTGAAATAAGATAGATTCAAGCTGCTCTTTTATGAATTTTTCGCCGTTATAAGTGGCCATGCAAACCGAAACCATATCTTAAAAATAACTGTTAAGTAAATCGCTATAATACAATTGTTTATACATGATTAGCAAGCCAAACAGGACAGCAATAGCTACAGCATAATATTTTGGGGTCAGGAGGTAAATAAAAAATGGCACAAGTACGATTTCAACGATCCCAAGGAGCTGGCTTACCCGACCGGCCATAACAGGCAGATCGGCGAAAGCAATAAAAAAGAAAATGGAGAAAGCATAGATCTTAGTTAATATAACGGCATATTTATTCTTTTCCTGTAAGATCTCCCAGTTCCATAACATAACGCCCATAATCGCGATCCGTAAAAACAAGAGCGGGTTAATTAACATGATATCGCCAAATATCCCCTGATCCAGCAATTGTTTGTAGGTCGCAATTTTATCAGAAATAAAACCCAGCCGGATAATTTGAAAAACCGTTGTCAGGTTGATTCCTGCCATTACAGCAATAAAGGTGAGTCCTATCAGAGCCATATAAGCCCATGGATTTATCTTCTTAGGGTTCAGGAAGTAACAAAAACCGAATATGATGAAGGAATAATGAAATAAAGTGCCTGTGACCAGGTAACCTAAAAACTTTTTCCAATCCCTTTCCTCTATACTGGGTATACTTAATAATAAAATAGCAGAGGCTACCCCGACACGTATCTGGGTCATTTCATGAAGGAGGAAAAAAGAACCGAAATACAGGATCAGAGAGATCGCATAATACTTGGTTAGCCGCATAAAGGCAAAACCTTTTAACCCTACACCAAGTATACTATAAATGATAAAAATGCCAATGGGGCCATTAAATAGTGCCTTTGATATAGCGGTAATGACAAAGTAAGTGGGCTCCAGGAAACTGAGCGGGATATTGGATATATTGTCATAATATTCCAGGTAAAAAGCGTAATCCTCACAGCAGCTTTCAGGTCTGAACGCAGCGATAATAATAAGCATGATAATACATGCCCAATAGCTCTCCTTCTGAACCTTGTAAAAATATCCGGTACTTAAAGTAATCAGCAGGAAAAAAAACAGGACACTATAAAACCACATCTATGCCTCCTGTTTTAATTTCTTATGGAACAATAAACGCCTGAACGTTAAAAGCATCACTAAAAAAAATACGGCATTGTTCAGCGCAAAGGCGATAGTTATGCCTCTAATGCCGGATATGTAAGTAAAAGCGTATCCTAACGCAATATAACTGATGCAAAAAAGGATTTCGGTAACAATATATATTCTTGTCATAGCCTTGGCCAGCATGAGATAGGACAACAACCAGGAAGCGACTTTAAAAAAATCCCCGATCAGCTGCCAGAAAAATAAGCTTTCCATTTCAAGAAAGTGTTCCGTATACAGAATTTTTATAATGAAAAAACGTAAAACATATATCAGTATAAGCCCGGCAAGTACTGCCGGAAGCATAAGCTTATAAATGTTGAAAATTTCCGTTCTCAATTCAGTTTTTGTTTTAATGGAAGACAACTTTGGTAAATAATAAGTAGCCAGGGAAGTCGTAACCAGCATTAAATAACCATCAGAAATACGCATCATGCCCTGCCAGTACCCTGCAGCATCCAGGCCCAGTTCCCTGATCAGCATATTCCGCAAAACAAGCTGTGCAAGAGGTACGGTTAAAGCGGTTACAATTGCCATCAGACTGTAATTGCCCAGCTTTCTGGCAGTGGCCTTATCAAAGGCCTGGCTGAAATATTCCCAGTTAAACCAGGGGCTTTTAACGACCAGTGCTGCGGAAATAAAGAAAACAACGGTCTGGGCAAAAACCAGTGAATATAATGCGCCCTGTATTTTATAAAAATATACGAGTATAACGGTAAATATCAATCCCATTGCCGTTGCTGCGGAATTCACTATAGTATAAGCATTGAGCTGGCTCTTTCCGTTTAATATTGATATGAGCAAAGAATTTAAGGAGTATAACAGAATAGTAAGCCCTAGTATCCTGACAGGATTGATAAATATATCGCTTGTGAATACCCATTTGGAAAGATAACCGCCGAATATCAGCAAGAATATGCCAACAATGGCAGAACAGTACACGGAAATTTTAAAAGCAGTGCTGAACAGTGACTTTAATTTTTGTTCATCCTCATTATATTCTGCTGTGTACTTTACTACGCCGGTATTAATGGCCCCGTTTGCAAAAGTAAATACGATAAGGATAAAATTGGTAAAGGCACCTACTAAGGCCACTCCCGCCGGCCCTGTATAGACGGCTACTACTTTATTGGAAATAAAGCCGGAGGCAATCCGCATAAATGTAATGATCGCCGAAAAAATAGTAGTTTTGATGAGTTTCAAAATGGCCCGGGATTTAAAAATTAGCTATTCCGCATAGTTAATCAGATCTGAACCGATTTTTTTTAACCACAGGAAGAGCATAGTTAACAATCCAAATGATAAAAATCCTAAAACAATCCCCTGGAATAAAGTAAGCTTTTTCCTTTCCAACGGAAATCTTGGCTGATCTATGATCTGCACCAGCGGAGTCTCTTTTTCCATGGAAATTTTAGACATCTCCAGGTTTTTGATCAGCTCACTTAAGATCTGTTTATTGGCATCGACATTAAAGGTCCTTTGTTCCTGAGTACCGGACAGGCCCTTGTTCATGATTACTTGTATAGAATCTGTTTTCCGTTGTAATAACATTACATTTTTTAATGATTTGCCCGTCTTTGTCTGGATGTAAAAATCATTTACATTTTTAACGATCTGATCATTAAATGTTTTGGCAAAGAATTCGTCATTTGCCCTGACCTCTACTTTAATTATATTTAATTTTTTGTCTGGTTTGGTTACATCGAGGTAATGGTCGGTGATATCTTCATAAACGTCTGCTACAATACTGTCCTGTAAACGCATTTTATCCGGGCTTGGCAAACCTTCCTGCGGTCTCCTGAATTTAAGATTAAACAACTCAGGATTATTTTTCCATTTCTTCCTTAGTTTATTAAAATCGATAAATTTATCAATGAGCAGCATTTTCTTTCCATGGTATTCAACCTCGGTTAACAATGCCTTTTCTACCATCCCCTGTGATTTATATAATTCAAGAATATTCTCCCCGTCAAAAATGCCGCCTGCAGAATTATAACTCAGATCTATCCCGATGATGGAGGCAAGGCCGGTATATTGACTCAAGCCATTGTTCTTATCTGAATCTTCTACAACAAAAGTACTGGTGGCAACATAAGCTGGTTTATATACTAATGAAAAGATACCACCGGCAATAGCTCCCAGTATACTAAGCATGAGTATGAGGACCCATCTGGCGCGTAGATAATGATACCATCCGCGGATCTTAATCAGAAGATGTTGTAATGAAATCTCCGCAGATCCGCGATTATACTTTTTTTCTTTTTTCTCCATATGTAACGATGCAAGAGCTTAGCGCTAATTTTATAACAAACTTTAAGACGCTTGTTTGAACTATTAATTACAGCACAAAAATTTCGCCAGTAGTTGGCAAGTGCCAGACAATTGTGAAAAAAAATGGTTTTTTTTAATATTGCAGGGAGCAACTTGCGGTAAATACGGTAATTGTTGCGGTAAACACGTGTTTTTCGAACTGTTTATACCTGATTGGCCCGGTCTCCGGAAAAAACCGGTTTAATGGAATGTCAATTGTATTTCGAATATAATCATAATTGATTAAATCCAAAACATGAAAACGAATCTTATTTTTATTACGCTTTTATTATTGCTATCAGAGCTGCTCTACCTGAGGATTGCCGAACATTTTAAAATCCTTGATCAGCCAAATTCAAGAAGCTCTCACAAAATAACTACTATTCGTGGAGGAGGAATCATTTTCATGATTGCCATGGTTTATTATCCACTCTTTTTTAGTTTTAATTATCCATATTTCATGGCCGCTTTATTTATCGCCGGGCTGGTCAGTTTCCTTGACGATCTCAAACCTATCAATTACAGAATCAGGATTATATGCCATTTCTTTGCAGTTTCCCTGCTGTTTTTTCAGCTGGATGTTTTCCAGTT
>Ga0160457_1000586_pt1 | contig 14790 bp, 13 predicted proteins | sample HID1972M_E6MG_FD_108242 | JGI IMG/M metagenome (GOLD analysis project Ga0160457, IMG submission 108242) | Enriched pill bug-associated microbial communities from UW Madison campus, WI, USA - HID1972M_E6 MG | ecosystem: Host-associated > Arthropoda: Insects > Digestive system > Unclassified ... | reverse complement strand
CCTTCACATCACTGGTATCGGCGGTTACCACCAAAACCTGCGCCCCGAATTGCTCACATTCAGCTTTCACTTCATTTAGCGCTGTTTCGTTGCGGGAAGAGATAATGATGTTAGCCTGGTATTTCGCAAACTCCAGTGCAATTGCCCTTCCGGCACCACTGCTGGCACCCGTAATGACGACCGATTTTCCTTCAAGGTCTGTTAGTTTATTCATGAAAGAGTAAATAAAAAAAGAGCTGTTTTGTTTTCTTAAGACTTTGTTGAAATACCGCCTTTGAATCTTCCAAAAGGGCGAAACGTTAATTCATTCGTAAATTCAAAATCTTGGAATATTAAACCGTATTCGGACGAATCTTCGTTCTGACACGGCTTTGATTACTAAAGTAACTGTCTACAGATTTGCCAACTTTGTTGAAAACTTCCGATGAAGGTTGGAAGAAATCAACTTTCCAGCCTCAGAAAATCGCGCCTCTCAAACTATTTTATAAAACCCTTCGTTTTCAAATCCTGGATTACAGGATCTATAAGCCTGAAAAACTCCTCTGGCTTTACCTCTGGTCTGGCGATCTTTAATTATTGCATTTATATTGGAAAGAGCGGCTTGTCACTACTGTAAAAAGTCAAAGGAATTGATAATCCACCCGTGATCCTTTATCAGGAGCAAAAAAGCATTGGTACTCAATCGAAAACGTTTATGTTCCTCATTCGTTTATTTCAATGTAATAATTACTTCCGCCCTTACCCCGGCAATGTACTTCGAATCTGAAGGAGAATGACAACATAAAGTTTCCTCATAGGTTGGCGAGGCACTGCTTCCAAGCCCGGTATAAAACACATAGTAAGTGCCATTTGAGTATTTTCCAGGTGAACCGGGCATATCCGCAGCCCCGCTGAAACTTAAATTTCCTGGTGTCCAGTTATATCCGGTTGGTGCACCTCTAACGATCCCGCCCGAAAATGTTAATGAATAAGAAACTGCATCCTTTTCTTCTTTTACAGGAACTAAGCCCTGGTTAGCACAGCCATGATACCAATACTTTCTGAAATGACTGTCTGTGAACGGTCCGGTAAGTTCATCGAAATGCATCGCTATAAGGGAATAATGTACAACCTTTTTCTTATCGTCGTTATTGATCTTAATGCTCACATCATCTTCGCTGCTCAGCGCATAAGCGCTCTCTGGTTCGGATTTCTTTTTGGCGTAGACTCTGGCTTTTATAGTTTCAGTGGCTTCTTTAGTTTTATCGTCGAATACGGTGTAGGTAATGCGGTTATTATTAAAATTGGTAACATTGGTCTGACTGCCTGAAAGTTTACCATACCGGCCGGAGGTTGTCCAAACGATTTTATAATCAAAATCAGGACTACTGCCAATCTCTGACGTCCCATCCGGCTTTTCAAGATACAGCGCAGCAGTGTGTGTTTCACCTTCCTGTCCGGAAAGCGTAAGGCCATCGGGTTTAATGGTATACTTATCAGGCTTTACGTTAATGGCGATGGTATCTTTTCCCAGCTCTTTATTATTATAAAACACAGTTACATAGATATAGTCAATATTTTCGCTAAGTCCGGATACAGTTTGCCGGCTTTCGTAAGTAACTTCAGCATCGGCAGAACCGAAAGATATCTGCTGGTTATGGCCCTTTGTATCGCTCAGGTTACCATATTTACCAGATGTTTTCCATTCAAAGTATGGATGTGAATCGCCGGTATTTCCCAGATTTTTGATCACTGCAGAAATTTTTGAGCTCTCGTAGGGAACCACAACTTCTTTTGTTGCCTTGAGCGTTACCTGCGATGATACTATCCGGATAGTCCACTCTTCGAAAGGCCTTGAATTGACCAGGTGTCCCAGAATGCGCCCGTAATCGCCTATCTGCATCAAGTGATTTATTATTTCCATTATTTGGTTCACCCTACCGGCCCTGACATTAAAATCGTCTAGCTTAGGCAGGTATTCCTCATTTAAATTTGTAGCCAGTCCTTTATAAATACCTTCCATCAACAGTTTAAAACCCTCGCTGTACGCAGGGCTGGCAAGGTTTTCAAAAAACTTGCCGGCCGCCGCTTTAAAATCGCCGTTCTCAATTAATTCTTCCAGCACGCCCGGCATAGTTCCCAAAAGGTTATCAACCACAGCAATGCTTGCTTTATATTGTACCAGATTACCGGTATTATCATCCATCGATTTTATACTTCTTATTTGCAGAGCGATGGGAACGATAAAATCTACCGTCAGCGTTTCTATTATCAGCTTTCTCTGCTCAAATTTTTCGGCATTGGTTAATGTAGCGAGTGAGGCTTTCGCTCCCGGGCCTACAATGCGCAGTTTATAGGTAGCTTCGCTCTCGTTATCAGCCAGTGGAAAATCCCATGGACCGGATTTTTTTGCAGCAAATTCATAGTCTTTTGATTCAATCCATGCGCCAAGAACAGACGAAATAGAAGTAAAACCTTCGGCCGGATCGATGCCTTCATCCCGGTCGGCAGGACTTGTTGCATTTATTTCAGACATAATCGTTTTCTGAACACCATTATTGTCCTTGAATTCAGTTTTGTAAAAGAAGGCATGTGCCGGGCGTCTGTACATATTTGTGATTGATAATTTGCCCAGCACTTCATTGACTGATGAAATCTGCAGTCCGCTTTTAACATCGCCATCATCAACTTTTATATCCCCAACCTTACTTATTTTAGCGTCCACCATTTCTTTTTCTTCAGAAATTTTCTCTGCCGCCGCTTTTAATTTTACTGTAAATCCTTTATTTGACAATATGTTCAGATCGCTTTTGAAAAGTGCGGTATAATCCTCAATCCATTCTTTTACTCCTTTCAGCGTATGAATTTCGTTAACGAACTTATTTGTAATCACAGTTGGCTTGAACTGCAGGCCGTAGGTATAATATAGCAGTACCTTGGCCGTCGACGCTGCGTCTATTGTGGTAGTCGAATCTGATAGGAATCCCGCCATTACCGGCCGTTCATTTTTATCAAAAAGCCAGGCAATAGTTAACATACCTTTGTTGTAGGCGGCTTTAACATTTCCGTCTGCATCTGGTGTTGCATTGACTAACAAAGAACTGAGCGTGTAATCAGACTTGTTGACTGAAAGCCCTTTAGGAAAGGTAATTATGAGATCCCTGGTTTCATATTTCCCACCGCCTGTAAGTGGTGGTTCTTCTCTCAAATCATCTTTCGACGATTTCTTACAAGACATCCATATGCTCAGGGAGCAAACCATAAGTAATGAGTAGAGTAACTTTGACATCAGATATATTTTTTAGGTTTATGAAGCTATCGTGAGTATATATCGCCAGTATGTTTACACCGCTTCGCAAGTTCATCAGATCCGCTTAATCTTTAAAATAGAAGGCGAATAATCCTGTAATATGCGATGTTATATTTTCAACACCGATGTAGCGTATTCTTACATCGGCGGAAATAATAAATAGTTATCAATTTTTGAAAAAAAGCATTTCAACCTTCTTGAAATATCGATCGCTAATCAAGTGATACTTATAAAGCATCGATTCAAATATCAAGTCCGAACCGTAGGCAATCCTGCCTTTTCCTTCCGGAATGAATGCTGCACTACCGTTTGAATTATCAATACTGATTTGTTAGTATTTCCTCTTTCGTTTATGGAGAATTATTTTTGCAGGCAGCAAAATTGAAGATAATTATAAAGGTGAGAACTATTAATTATTTTTCATTTTATTATTCTTAAATGATGAGCCGATGGAAGAGTATTAATTTTTATCCAATTTGGGATCGATTAATATTTAGGACCCGGGAACTAAAATCATCGCTTTTCTACGAATTCTCCGCACTGATCAAAATCTTTAAAAACATTAGCCACCGCTTGACAGTTCGACGGACAGCCGCTGTACCAGCTATTGATATACCTGCCTGCTTCAAATTCTTTTACTACTGATTGTCCTGCTGCGAGATCGAGGGTAAATATGGGATCCACCGGTTCGTACTGCGGCGTTAATCTGGTTGATACCACCACCCGCAGCGGAGCATTTGTGGTATTGCTGAACGTGACCTTCGTGATGTTCGTATCCTCACAGGTAAGCAGGTCTTCTTCTTCTTTTTTTGAACAACTTAATACAATGCATAAAGCGGCCACAAGTAGTACGGATAATTTGAGAGTTTTCATTTTTTGCTGATTTGTTTAGTACGAAAATTATTGATGCAAGCTGTTTTGTAGATACATCGCAGAACCAGGTAAAATGTCATCAATAAATTTTAACTATAAAAACCTATGTCTCCTGGATAGGATGCTGATTGTTACTTAAGGAGGAAATCTAAGAATCAAGTATTGGAGTCGAAATACTTATTATTATATTAGGCCGGGGCTAAATATCGGCGATCTGCTTTAGCGGGTTAGACTTTCTTACCAGGAAATAAGACGCAACACAGAACGCAATTGCCAGAAGTCCAAAACCTATCCATTGCATGCTGCCTGAAAACCAGGGTTTATCTATCTCTACAGGTTCAGTATTTCCCATAAGCACTAGCCCTGCCCAATATTCGGGTGAAAGAGCCCTGCCTGTACTGGTGGAAAGATAGCTAAGTTTTGCCTGCCGAAGCGCCTCGTCTTTAGACAGCCCCTTTAACAGGTAGTTATAGAAAAGTTCCAGTATTTTGGCGCTGGCCTGCTCATCAATTTTCCATAAACCGGTTACCATGCTTTCACTTCCCGCATAGTTGAAAGCATGTGCAAGAGAAATCATTCCTTCACCGTCCTGGTAGCCGGGTTTTCCTGATTCGCATGCCGCCAATACAGCAAGTTCGGAAGACAAGTCACAGTTATATATATCGAAAAGGTAAAGCGAATTCGTCTTCTCTTTTTCATCGTGGCCTTTGGTGAACAATAGCCTGGAAAATTCAGGATGCTGATCATTTGATTCGGCGTGGGTTCCTATATGAATAATCTTATGCTTACCTGCATAGTTACGGAATTTTCGCAAGGTGCTTTGTTGATTCATGAAGAGGTTACCACCCATTAATTTCTGCACCTTAACTGCCAGCTCAGCGGTAAAGGGCTGGGGCAGCAAGTTCATATAAGTACGGTCAATATCGATTGGATCAGTGTTTGAAGCAAGATAATCACTCTTTATTCGGTCGCTGAAACCAGGAACAAAACCCACAAAATTATTTTTAAGTTTTATACGCCCGCTTACCTGTGCCGGTAAAAATGCGCTGTATTGATAAGATATGGTGTACTTCGCCAACAGGCTTTTGGTTTTAAGCTCAGCAAAACTGCTTATCTTTTGTGGTGTAAGAAGCTCGAAGTTAAGGTTGTACAAAACACCGTCAGGGATAAGAATTATCCGTTTGTTGCTTATGCTTTTAGAAATGGGAGCCCAGAGCTGTTTATAAAGCGCATATAATGTCTCGCCGGTGCTATGTGCATCTGAAAGATTGCTACTCATTGCCGCAATCTGTTGTTCTATGAGCGAACTATTTAATTTAAAGAGCTTTCTTTTTTTACGGTCGGCCACGAGTACCAGCAGATTGCCGCCGGTAAAGAAATAACGAACCAGGGTGCTGCCTTCCGGGATGCGTGCCTGTATATCGGCAACAGGTTTAAAAATCGAAGCATACCGCATTTTATAATAATCAGGATGTTTTATTTTTAACTGCCCGAGGTAAAGATTCCACTTGTCTACTGCATGAAGGTAGGCTTGCATTTTTACATAATGGCTACCTTCTCCGCTCAGAGCGTTTATAACAGCTTGTTTTAAACGGCCTTCTGTTTCAAGAATATCAGGCGGTAAACCGGCAAATTTTATGTTACCAGCCTGTTCAATTCTGGAACGGATCCTGGTGTATAAGGCCGATTCATGCAAGCTTACCAGTTTATCTGCATAGGCCTGATTGCCAGTCGAAATGTATAAGTCTAAAGTAATTTTTTTTATAAAATCCAGTAAGGCCGAATGGTCGGCAAGCAGGATGCCTACATCATCAGCGCCGCTGATTAGCACTTTTCTTTTCTCTAACAGACTAAGCGCCTGGTTCAGTTCCAACAAGGTTGCTTTCAGGCTTTCAGGATTTTTCACAGGTGCCAATTCATACTGCGCTTTTGCCTTTACCAGGATAGCCCTTGGCTTTTTTAACTGAATCTGCACTGAATCGAGCAGGTTTGTACTGGATCGCATTATACGATTTACAACAGCAAGTGCCTGATTACTGTAACTTAGTGCAGGTTGATAGCGGCCCAGGGTACAATGTACTTCGGCCATATTCACAAGTTGATAAAAAGTAAGCAGGCTTTCACCGCCTTCCACTTTCAGAGTGTATTTATAAGCTTTACCTGCTTTCTCTAAAGCCTTGCCGGACATCTTGTTCTCAGCAAAAAATTGTGCGGCATTTTGCAAAAACTCCAGGTAAATATTGTCGTATTCGCCCTGCAATGATTGCTCATATAAGTTATCTGCTTTTTCAAAATAATAGGCAGCCTCCTTTTTGTTGTTGAGCTTATCGTTGAGCAGGGCAAGGGTATTACAGGCATCTGCCTGCCAGAACAGGTAATCCCCGTCAGATTTTGATATCTGCTGAAGGCCTGTATTTAGATATCTCAGCGACTCGCTGTAGTCTCTCATGGCGTAGTACAATTGTCCAAGCAATATCTGTGAGATAAACAGAGCCGGATCACCTTTGCTCAACAGTTTTTGTTTCTGCTGATAGGAATATAACAACAGCACATGTGCCTGTTTGTAATCACCGAGTTCTTTATAAATACCGGCCAGGTTGTCTGTAGCCTCGAGTTGAAATGTGCGGGCGGTGGTTTTCTTAACATGAGGTTCTTTAGAAGCTATAAAACGGGCAATTCCCTTAATGGACTGCTTCATTTCGGCAATTGCTTCAGTTGATTTTCCCTGCAGGCCGTATACACCAGCTATATTGTTATGAATAATTGCCGGCCTGTAAAATTTATTGTAAGGGTTGTCGCTGAGTTTTTGAGTTGTTTGTATGGCTTTGTTGAAATAATAAACAGCGCTATCTAATTTAGATGCATACCACATAACAGTACCCATAGCATTATAGGAACTAAATAATGTCTCGAAGTTCTTTTGTTTAGATTTCAGAATCTTTGCCATTGCCTGCTTGTAATGCTGCTGCGACAGATTAAGGTCGGCCATGCGCTGAGCAATAGTTCCCATGTTGTTCTCAATTATTGCCTCCAGTTCGCCAATTTCGCCGGGTATTAATAAAGTATACCTGTAAGCTTCCTTATTGGCCATGTAGGCCAGATCATTTTTACCTATAGCCGCATAATATTCTGCTGCTTGCAAGTAAGTTTGCCTTAAGCTTACCGGTTTAGGAGAAAGTGTTTTTATCCTGGCAATATGCCGTTCAATAGTTTTCACCGCTAATTCAGGTCCGGCTTGCAATTCTGCTGCTCTACCTGCAAAAAACAGATAGTTATTCAGCGAATCTGCGTTGCGGCTTCTGTAAAAAGAATTTACCTTCTGCTGAATAAGTTTATCGGCCAGTTCGGCATCCTTCTTCCCGAGTGCCAGCTCAATATCGGCATGCGATTGTGCAAAGCCTGTTTGTTTCCCAGGCAAGAAGGCGAGAGCCGCACAAACGAGAAATCTGGTATAAATGCTCACTTTAACTTTTTTAATTTATCAAGAAGAGATTGTTTTTCGGGATGCTCCGATTTTTCAATGTACATTATGGCTTCCTTTCTCTTTTTCTCTTTAAGCAGTGCCAGGCCCAGGTACCAGTTTGCATCCTTATAAAATACACTTTCACTGCCGGCCACTTTTTGCAGGTAAGGAATAGCCTTTTCCGGCTGATTATCTCCCAGATAGGCGGAACCTATAAAATAGGCTAAGGTATCATTTGTAGCCTCTGATACTTTCAGGCTATCCCACACCTTAATGGCGGCTTTATAGTTACCCGTTTTATAATCAATCATCGCACGGTCGAATGCATATTGTTCAGAAATTCCCATTACACTGATCAGGCCTTGATCGGGCTTAAAGTAGTCTGCATACAGATGTTCCTCAGGCGCCGGTTTTAAGAATAACCAAACAGCAAGGCCTGCTGCCAGAATAACGCATGCTGCGGCCAACCACCTTTTTCCGTAGTTAAAAATATGCACATGGCCTTCAGATACTTTTTCAATCTTCTCCTGATGAAATTGTTGCAGGCGGCTCTGCAGTTTACTTTCCTGTATAGCTAGAAATATAAGCTTCAGTTCTTCTGTTTTCGCTTTAAGCAGGGCATCCGTATCCAGCCTCGCCCTAAAAGCTGCCTCTTCTTCCGGGCTCATTTCATGCATCAGATAGCGTTCAATTTCCCCGAATTGAAATGCAGACATTTCCTGATCGTTGTTCATTTTTTATCTTTTATTTGCAACAGATACCTCAAACGCTGAATGCAGCGGTATTTATTATTTCGTGCTGTGGCTTCAGTCCACTTCATTGCCTCCGATATGCTACGCATAGACTCTTTTTTATAATAGAACCGTTCCAGCACATCTCTGCAATTGTCGCCCAGTAATTTTAGATTTTCTTTTATCCGGTCCAAGAAATAATCTTGTTCTTCATTTACTGCTGCTGTATCAGCGGCGACATCATTAACATCTTCTGTCAAAGGAACTACTTGAACACGCTTTGAGGCACGTAACTGGTCAATCCATTTATTTTTAGCTACCCGATATAAATATCCATCCAATGATGTTTCATCATGCGGCTGAAATCTGTTTAACTGGATATTTCTCCATACCGCTATAAAAGCTTCCTGATAAATATCCTTCGATTCATCACTATTTCCGTTATTATTGAGGATATATCGCTCTACTTTCGCATAATTTTTACGGTAAAAAGTATTAAGTGACAGCTCATCATTTCGTCTTATCGCAGCTAACAGTCTATGTATATCGGGGCTGTTTTTCGAATTTTCTTTTGGCATATATAATTGAAGCCAAAAGATAATCTAAAAATATTACAGATAAAACTTTTTGTCCTTCAATTTCCAGGGTAACAATGAGCTCCGCGTTTATGTGTTTCCAATACATCGCGATTTTATTCAGATGTCATCATTTTATGGAAAAGGTGTAGAATATGAGTTTGACGTTTTTGAACAAGTTCTTTATTTTTTGAAGCCAAAGGTCAGAGCAGAAATTACTGTGAACTTGGAAGAGTTTCTCCGGAGCATGACGAGTTGCTAAAAGACATTTATGAGAACTTTGTAATTGTGAAACGAGGACTGATAAAATACGAATTGAAGGCTTGATTGTATAATCTGGAGCAGTGGTTGATTTTTCAAATCCTATGCTTTAGGACAGGTGTGGTGGTAATAATAGATTACTTCCAAATCTCCAAAGTTTTTATTCCAAAATAATAATGGGGGCAAAACCACCACCATTATGCGCTATTTACACCGGTTATTACAACTACTTTTCCCTTTATATTTTATTTTCCATTTTAACTTTTATCTTTTAATTCTTTCTATTCACTTCTGCATATTCTTCATCGGTAACAGGGGTTGTCCATGTCACGCTACTACCGCCCGTGATATTGGAAATAGCGATGTGTACCATTTTGCTGTCGGCAGATGCGCCGTGCCAGTGTTCAACACCTTTAGGAATAGCTATCGTTGTTCCTTTTGTTAGTACCTGTGCAGGCTTGCCACGTTCCTGATACCATCCCTTTCCTTCGGTTACCAGCAATACCTGACCTATAGGATGTGTATGCCAAAATGTTCTGCCGTCCGGGCTGAACGTTACCTGTCCCACAGTATATAAACCCTCCATTTGTTCAGGAGTTATTAAAGTCTGAACGTGTACTTCACCGCTGAACCACTCTGCTGGTCCGGGATTCCCCAAAGGGAAGATTGACTCGTTTTGATTGTTTGTTGTTTCCATATTTTATCTTGTTTTGGGGTTACTCCATGCCAATGCTCGATGTTAAGCGGACATTTCATCACATCACCTTTCAATAGTACCAGTTGGTTCTGGCTATGATAGAACAGATCAATGTAATCTGTTTTAAGTCTTTTCATAGACGCCTCTGTTACAGGTCATATCCTTGCAGGGCTGTCCAATCCGAAGGCCGATACTTTCGGTAATTATTTCCAAGTGTACATTTTTCCATTGTTTTTAAATGCTAAATATCCAGTTTCCGTTCACTGAGGCTTCTAACCATTTTGGGATCACGATGATCGAAAAAGAGAGTCTTCTTTGTATCCAATGTGGCGATATCCTGCATATCTTGATTTGAAAGTTCAAAATCAAAAATGTTAAAGTTTTCAGCCATTCGTTCTTTATGAACTGATTTAGGAATAACGACCACACCTCTTTGGGTTAACCATCTGAGAATAACCTGTGCTACCGATTTATTGTATTTTTTGCCGATAGCCGATAAGACCTCATTATGGAAGATGTTGTTCTTTCCTTCCGCGAAAGGTCCCCAGGACTGTATCTCTACATTGTTTTCCAGCAGAAATTTCTGGTTTTCGACCTGTTGATGAAATGGATGGGTTTCAATCTGGTTAACAGCAGGTATAAATCCGCTGTTTATGATCAGATCCATCATTCTATCCTGTTGAAAATTGGCTACACCAATAGCTTTGACTTTTCCCTCATGATATAATTCCTGCATGGCTCTCCACGAACCAAAAACATCCCCATAAGGCTGATGGATAAGGTACAGATCCAGATAATCCAATTGCAGCCTGTCTAAGGATTTTTGGAAGGCAGCTTTTGTTTTTTCGTAGCCTGTATCCTGTACCCAGAGCTTGGTAGTTACAAACAATTCTTCCCGGGCAATACCAATATTTTTAATGGCCCTGCCCACGGCAGCTTCATTCAGGTAAGAAGCCGCTGTATCAATCAGCCTGTAACCTGTTTCAACTGCATCTATAACCGCCCTTTCACATTCGGCTCCATCGGGTATCTGGAAAACGCCACATCCAAGGATAGGCATTTCTACTCCGTTGTTCAATTTAAGTGTTTTCATTCCCTATTAATATTTACTGTTCTTATTCAACACTTCTGATATTACAAAGTTCTGATTTGCTGGTGAGTGAATTAGTATACCGATTACGGATTCTACTACCAATATTATTGATTGGGGCCTGCGTCAATGAAAAGCTTGATTTACTTTATCTGGTATAATAGATCATTGGTGGCTGTTCTCTAGGATAATACAAAGAATGATAATTTTAAAATGATACTTACTCCATAATCAAATCAATCACTTTCTCAGGGTCAGCACTGTTGTTACCCCTAGGTTGGTTCGTTCTAAAACTTTCAATAGAGGCAACCTTGTCGCCTCAAAGAAAAACTGGGTGGTTATGTCTTTACCATCATTATTAACCCAGGTCCGCAAACAACCTTTCTCAATAAAGAACATTGTTCTCGAAGTTTGTCCTTCCTGTAAAAGAGTTGTTTTGGCAGGAATTTCTTGTCACTTAAAAAGGTGGCTGAATTGGTTCATTCGCTGGTCATCGATGTTTTCGTTTTAAGTTTGTCGCCAGTTTTACAAAATTACATAAATATCTCAACTGTCTGTGGCATTGTACTACCGTTCGCGCCAATTTATTTAGCCAGGCAATAACTGTGGATAGGTTAAAGGAACGAATTGCCGTATATAATTACGCCAATCCCAGTGATGTACTCTACTTGGTGACCGACAAGAATGTTTATCTGCCTAGCGAAACGATCTGGTTTGCGGCCTATATCATTGAGCCGGTAGCGAAAAAAGACAGTACCACGCGCCCGGGTATCTTGTCTGTGGCATTGTTGCGAGCGGATACCAGCGGCATTTCTATAAGGAAAAATTACCTGATAAAGAACTGGACCAGCGAGGGCAGTTTTACATTGCCTGCACGAATATTGCGGATGGAAAGGGACAACCGTCCATGTTTTTAGAACGCCCATAACAGTCAAGTCTACGACTATTCCTACGATAAATGTTGATTTTGAGGTTAAAGATCAGCCAGGTACTGATTCTGTTTTTGTGTTTGCAAGAACTCAGTTTCCAGTAGGGATCTCTGCGGCCGGCGGAATGCTCAGCTGAACTACCAGTTGGAAGAAGAAAAGCAGAAGAAAATCAAATCAATTTTGAAGGTTTGGCAGTAATCGGGTTCTCGCGGTCGGAGTTAAAGAATGCTGGCAGCCTGGTCCATCAAGCAGGCATTAAGAACTCGCTTTAGCATCTCGTCAATAGGGTCATGCTGAACTTGTTTCAGCATCCCGCACTAGCCTTTCTCTTGAGGAATTTTGAACGAAATTCAGGAGGACGTACGCTTTATAACGACTTGTCATAGTAGTATCCAAAGTAAGGCTACGTCAGGAAAAATAGAGATGATATCTTCTTTACATGTTATGAGCACTTATTCGTTGAAGGATATTAGCGAACTTTACAGACGGACTTCCTTATTACATCGGGAATGTGATTAAGATTGAAAAATCCTGTATTGATTTCAGTACGTCCAAGGTACAAAGCCGGAATAAATCGAATCGATTTATTCCGGCTTTTTTTAGAAAACTTTCTTTTTATTAACTGTTACGTTCTTAAGTTTGAAGTTTTCTATTATAGAGGTGTCTATTTCAAGAAAATTCTTCGCTGTAACTTCAATATTTTCAAATCTGAAATCTGACAACTTAGATTTGTAACCTTCGGTATTACTATTCTTATCTGCAATTCCTACATTGAAAAAATTATCGCAATCCAGTTTTATATTACGCATCGTTATGTTGCGGGCATAAGACATTCCCGATACCTGTTCCCCTTTAAGGTCGAAGAACTGTGTCCAGGGGCGAATGAATATGAAGTTGCCTATGTCATGGCCTTCAATATCTTCTACCAGCACGTATTCGTAATTCTGCGGTGTATCAGGGCGCATTTTGAGCCAAAGCAAACGCTCTGCGTGGTTTATCTTGATGCGGCGCAAAATGATATTGCGGTTATGGATGGATTCACTTCCGAAGGTTAATGCGCCGTGGCAGAATCCGTAAGTGCAGTCTTCAATGATGATATTTTGATTGCCTCCGTTAGTTGGATCCTTGTCCGCATGCGGACCTTTTCCGCCTTTCAGCGCTACGGCATCATCATTTACCGACATATAGCAGTTCTTGATGAGAACGTTTTTACAGGCGTCGATATCCACTGCATCGGTACTCGGAGCTTTTACAGGTTTTTCCGGAGAATATATATAAAGGTCAAGAAGCTTAACGTTTTCGCATTTATAAAGGTGGGTTGTCCAGAAAGGCGAATTCATTAATTTCACACCTGAAAGCTGAACATTCTTACTGTTCGAGATAAATACAAGCCTCGGCCTCATTTCATCCATATTGGTGGTGTTCGGATTGAATCCACGCCTTAGCCAAAATGATTTCCAGTAACGCAGTCCGTTGCCGTCGATAGTTCCTTTACCCGAAATCGTAAATCCGTCAAGGCCATCAGCATTCACCAGGGCAGCAAAATACTTCAGTGTTTGTCCCTCCATACGCGTCATAAGCAGGGGGAAATTGCTGATGTCGTCGCTGCCTTTTAGCCTGGCACCTTCTTCAAGATACAGGTGTGTGCCCTGTTTGAAAAACAGCGAACCACTCAGAAAAGTTCCTTTTGGGATAACGACAACGCCGCCGCCGTTCTCATGGGCTTTATCTATAACAGCTTGCAGGAGTGTTGTCTGAATGACTGTACTATCATTTGCAAGATTATAGTCTGTAATACGGTATTGCTTTCCCAGTTTACTGATATCCGTAGGTTTGTTTTGCCGGAACCATTCCGGTATGGGCGTTCCATCGGGGAATACTTCCTTTGCAAACGCAGTAAGATTCAGCGTTATGGAAACCATGAGCAGCAATGCGAGCCTGAATTTTTGTGTAATCATTAAATTTCTGTTTCTTGGTTAAAAATGGTGCGGAAGGTTTCAATCATTCCGCTTTCATTAGTTTTATCGAACAAATTTACAAAATTGCCGCTCATTAGCCCGCTCTTTAAGTAATTGCCCCGGCGATCATTGTAATAATACCGTTGCTGTTAATTAATGCCCGCACCAGTCTTTTGTGTTGCCAAATTTGGACTTAAACCAGAAGGAAAATTAAAGAACAAAAACCGTCGTTTCGATGCCGAAGGATGGGCTTACCTATATTCGCTGTTGGCCGGTAGGCTTTCTACAACATCTCTACAATCTGGATATTATTTGCATTCGTGTCATCGAAAACCGCAATTTTTACTGTCTCCATTTCGGTGGATTTAACACTAAATTCAACTCCAAGATTTACAAGGCGTTCATACTCCTGTTGAACATTGTCAACATTGAATTGAGTGTAGGGAATTCCCGCTTTCAAAAAGAGTTTTCTGGTAAGTTTTTTCTGGCTCAAAATTATTTGGTGCTGGCTCTAACAAGGCTTCCGGTCCATCTTGTTTTTCTTTAGCCACTTACTGTTAACCACCTGTTCCCTTCGCTTAATGGCACATCAATTTTTTTTACAAAACCCAATTTCTCCGTAAACGCAATATAGGCGTTTATATCTCTATATATTAAAAAATAAACGACACATAGACCACGGAAGTAGGATGAAATCCTATCCATAAGTTCTTTAAGAAGCTTAGCCGGTCGTAAACATCCTGTAATTTGTCGCGTACTACCCCGTTCAATATCAGTTTTTACTATTATCTTGTAAAAGCAAAGTTAATATAAAGAACGATCAGATGGTGGAGCAGCTACCACATAAAAAACGGGCGAACCGAAAAGCCAAATGAGTAGGAATCAACAAAAAAAGTTTTTTTATGGCAGACAACAAAGTTTCAT
>Ga0160457_1000581_pt1 | contig 14852 bp, 17 predicted proteins | sample HID1972M_E6MG_FD_108242 | JGI IMG/M metagenome (GOLD analysis project Ga0160457, IMG submission 108242) | Enriched pill bug-associated microbial communities from UW Madison campus, WI, USA - HID1972M_E6 MG | ecosystem: Host-associated > Arthropoda: Insects > Digestive system > Unclassified ... | reverse complement strand
CGTCGCGAGTCCAAAGGGAGTACTCGGTCTGCAAGGCAGAGACGGGCTGCACCGCGTGCGCTCGTCGGATCGTCTCTGGGCTCGCCTCCGAGAGCCCGAAGTGAAGCACCTTGCCTTCGGCGATGAGGTCGCGAACGGCGCCGGCGGTCTCCTCGATCGGCGTGCCGCGGTCGACACGGTGCTGGTAGTAGAGGTCGATATGGTCGGTGCCGAGTCGCTTGAGCGATCCCTCGACGGCCGCTCTCACGTTGGCCGCGCTGCTGTCGACGACTCCAGGTCCGCCGCCGGAATGGGAGACGAGTCCGAACTTGGTGGCGATCACGACGTCGTCTCGGCGACCCGCGATTGCACGACCGACGATCTCCTCGCTGAGAAATGGGCCGTAGATCTCGGCGGTGTCGATGTGGGTGACACCGAGGTCGAGGGCCCGGTGGATGGTGCGGATCGATTCGGCGTCGTCGAGCGCGCCCTCGCTCGTGTAGGTGCCGGCCATGGTCATCGCGCCGAGTCCGATGCGGGAGACGTCGAGGCCTCCGAGTGAGATGTGCTTCATGCGACCAGTCAATGTCGCGGCGAATGGCGAAGGGAGTCCCGGTCTATCCGGTTAACACGGGAACCTCTCTCGACACGGGTGGCTGACGTACATTCGGCAGATGGACACCCCGAGCGATCTGCGTGAGTTCCTCACGACACGTCGCGCGAGGCTGACCCCGGCCCAGGCAGGTCTTCCGGATTTCGGCGGTCGTCGGCGGGTGCCGGGCCTTCGTCGTGAGGAGGTCGCTCTACTCGCCGGCATGAGCGTGGAATACTACGTGCGCCTCGAACGCGGGAACGCCACCGGCGTCTCGGAGGCCGTGCTCGAGGGGGTGAGCCGTGCGCTCCAACTCAACGATGCCGAGCGCTCACACCTGTACGACCTGGTGCGAGCCGCCAACGAGGGTGCACATCCCCAGCGCCGCCGCGGGCCGGCCAAGGCCCAGCGCGTCACGCCCGCCCTGCAGCAGTTGCTCGATGCGATGCACGACGTCCCCGCTCTCGTGCAGAACGGACGGCTCGACATCCTGGCGACCAACAACCTTGGCGCTGCGGTCTTCTCCGAGTTGTACGTGCAGCCGCAGCGACCCGCGAACTTCGCGCGATTCGTCTTCCTCGATCCACGCGCGGCCGCGTTCTACCGGGATTGGGACGACGGAGCCCAGCAGACGGTGGCCCTGCTCCGCGCCGAGGCGGGGCGGTCGCCCCACGATCGCATTCTGAGCGACCTGGTGGGCGAGCTCTCGACACGCAGCGACACCTTCAGGTCGCTGTGGGCCTCGCACGATGTCCGCGAGCACCGCACGGGGATCAAGAAGATGACGCACCCCGAGGTCGGCCACCTCGACCTGAACTACGAAGCGATGGCGCTCACCTCGCATCCGGGTCTCTCGCTGGTGGCCTACAGCGCCGAGCCCGGCAGTGCGACGGTCGACGGGCTGCGGCTGCTCGCCAGCTGGGCCGTGCCCGCACGCCAGGATTCAGACCGCGGCCGGGGCAACTAGCCGCTCCTCTCACTAGGCTCCAGCACCATGGAGATCCGCGACGCACACACGAGCTGCTTCGTGCGCCTCACTCCGACCGGCTACGAGTTCCGGAAGACCGTTGGCGACCCCGACGACGACAACTGGCTGAATATCAAGGGCAGGATCCGGTCACCTGAAGACGTATGGACGTTTCACGAGCCGGCTCTGCAAGTCCCCGAGGCCGAGGCGATCGGCGCCTGGCTGAGAGATGCGGCGGCCGGACGGGCGACTCCCCTCCAACCGGAAGCCGATGGCAGCACCTGGCCCGCCGTCGAGACGATCGAGCCGGTTGTGAGCGTCGGGCTGGTTCGCTACGAGCCGACCGAGGTGAGCGTGCGGTTCTTCCTCTGGCTGGAGGCGGCCCGACCCGGCCGGCGCGATTACCTGGAGGAGGGCGACACGGGCTACTTCCTCGACATCACGACGACACCCGAAGAACTCGAACGCGCCGCCGCCGAGTGGGAGTCCGAACTCGCCGCGTTCCCCTACCGCGGCGCCCCGGAGGGCGCGAAACCGCGTATCCGAGGCCCATGGGCTCGCCTTGCGGATCGGTTGCGCGGTCTCGCGAACTGAACGTCTCTGCGGACATCGGCGACGAGCAGTACCTTGCGACCGTGACGCGGCGGGACCCTACGGCCCGTCGGCCCCGCCCGCGTGCTCCTTCACCGCATCCGCCGCCCGCTGCGCGTTCGACTTCGAGGCGAACGACTCACCGGGAACCGCCACGATGTGGCCGCCGCGGTGGGCGCGCCAGCTCCAGTGGCCGCCCTTGTTCTCGTACAGCTCGTAGTCGGCCGCAGCGGCTCCGACCTTGAAGGCCTCGGCGGCGCGCTCGGCGTTCCCCTTCGACGCGAACGACTCGCCCGCCCACGCCACGAGCTGCCCGTTGGCGGCGTTCAGCCACCAGGAGTAGTGGCCGCCCTTGTCGGCCTTCACCTCGAAATGATGCACCACGTCGTGCTCCCGTCTCGGGCCCGGGAGGCCCGGATGCGGCTCAGTATCCTCGCGTGCGGGCTCAGTCGGAAAGAGGCAACTCGTTGCATGTGTCAGAAGCAGGATGAATCGGCAGCCGCCCGGAGAGGAACCCCGGAAACACAGGGGTGACGATCTCGGCGTCACCGGATCGTCCTGCCACTTCGACGCACGAACGGCCCGCCCCGGCTACGGTGGCCCGGTGACCGAACCCGACCCGCTCGTGGCGCGCCTGCGCGCGGCCGGATGCGTGTTCGCCGAAGACGAGGCGGCGCTGCTGCGTGAGGCGGCAGCCGGCGACGCCCTCGAAGCACTCGTCAAACGCCGCGTCGCCGGTGAACCGCTGGAGGCGCTGCTCGGCTGGGCCGAGTTCGACGGGCTGCGGGTGGCGGTTGCGCCGGGGGTCTTCGTGCCGCGGGTGCGCACCGAACTGCTCGTCGATCTCAGCGTCGACGGGCTGCGCACCGGGGCGGTCGTCGTGGAGCTCTGCTGCGGGGTCGCCGCGATCGCGGCCGCCGTGCGCACCCGGCGCCCCGAGACCGAGGTGTGGGCATCCGACATCGACCCGGATGCGGTGGCCGCCGCCCGGCAGAACCTGCCGGCCGACCGCGTCACCGAGGGCGACCTGTACGGCGCCCTCCCCCGCGAGCTGCGCGGGCGGGTCGACGTGATCGTCGCCAACGCCCCCTACGTGCCCACCGACGAGATCGCGTTCATGCCCTCCGAGGCGCGCGACCACGAGCACCTCGTCGCCCTCGACGGCGGTGTCGACGGGCTCGAGATCCAGGCGCGCATCGCCGCCGAGAGCCGCGCATGGTTGGCTCCCGGCGGGCGCGTGATCATCGAGACGAGCGAGCGGCAGGCGCCGCGCACCGCGTCACTGCTGCAACACGAGGGCCTTCGCACCCGCATCGTGCACGACGACGACCGCGGCGGAACCGCGGTCGTCGGCGAGCTGTAGCGACGGCTCGGGGGCCTCGAGACGCGGCGTCGGCGGCGCTCCGGCGCCGGCCGGGTGGGCCGCCGCGTACGGCACGTACGCCCACCGGCCGTCGGCCGCCTGGAGCCCGCACATGTCAGTGCTGCGTGAGCCGCAGGTGGTTGCCGGCCGGGTCGCGGAACGCTGCGTCGCGCACGCCCCACGGCTGATCCATCGGCTCCTGCTGGATGTCGGCACCGGATGCGACGATGCGCTCGAAGTCGCCGTCGAGGTCGTCGGTGGCGAGCACCACGCCCGCCAGCACACCCTTGGCGAGCAGGTCGGCGAGCAGCTCGCGGTCGGCATCCGACTCACCCGCACCCACGGGGGTGAGCACGATCGAGACGGACGAACCGGCGGGTGCCACGGTGATCCACCGCTGGCCGCCGCCCATGTCGACGTCCTGGCGCACCTCGAAACCGAGCACGTCGCGGTAGAAGACGAGCGCCTTCTCGGCGTCGTCGAACGGGATGTAGCTGTGCTGAAGTGAGATCGTCATGACCTCACGGTAGATCCGGCTACCGCGCCGACGCTTCTCGAATCCTGACCGGTCGGGTGACCGCCTTCGCGACGCACGGGATGCCGTCGAGGGCCGCGTCGTCGGCATCCGGCTGCACCGACGCCTTGTACGCGCTCGGGCTCACCCCCACCAGTTCGGTGAAGCGCGAGCTGAACGACCCGAGCGAGGTCGCCCCGACCGCGATGCACACCTCGGTGACGCTCAGGTCACCGCGGCGCAACAGGGCCTTCGCGCGCTCGATGCGGCGGGTCATCAGGTAGCCGTACGGGGTCTCACCGTAGGCGGCGCGGAAGCTGCGCGAGAAGTGACCCGACGACATGAGCGCGGTGCGCGCGAGCGAATCGACGTCGAGCGGTTCCGCGTACTCGCGGTCGATGCGGTCACGCGCCTTCCGCAGGCGTGCGAGATCGGCGCGGTCCATGCCTCCAGGCTAGATCCCGCTCGCCCCGAACAGCAGTCCCAGTACGTAGGTGGCGGCGGCCGCCCCGAATCCGATGGCGAGTTGCCGAAGCGCCCGCGACAGCGGCGAGGTGCCCGACAGGATGCCGACGACCGCGCCGGTGCCGAGCAACGCCAGCCCCACGAGGCCCGCAGCGAGCCCGACGGCGGCGATCCCGGTCATGCCGAACAGGTACGGCAGCACGGGGATCAGCGCACCGGATGCGAAGAACAGGAAGCTCGAGTAGGCGGCCTTCCACGGGGAGCCGACCGCCTCATCCGGGTCGAGTTCCTCGGGCGGCGCGTCGGCTTCGAGGTGCAGGGTCGACAGCACCTCGCGCGCGTGCGCGTCGGCCTCGTCGGCGCCCATGCCGCGCGCCCGGTAGACGAGCGCCAGCTCGTTCGCGTCGACGTCGAGGTGCGGCAGCGCCGTCTGCGACTCGGGGTCGGGGCGGGATGCGGCCAGCAGCTCGCGCTGCGACTTCACCGACACGTACTCCCCGGCGCCCATCGAGAGGGCGCCCGCGAGCAGTCCCGCGAATCCGGTGAAGAGCACCACCTGCGGCGGGGCGCCGGTGGCGCCGATGCCCAGCACGAGCGCCAGGTTCGAGACGAGGCCGTCGTTGGCGCCGAACACGGCGGCACGGAATCCGCCCGACAGCTGGGTGCGTCCGCGTGACGCGAGCCCCCGCAGCACCTCGCCGTGGATGCGCTCGTCGGCGGCCATCTGCACGGTCGCGTCGGCGTCGTCGTCGTACGGGGAACGCCCTTCGGCGCGCTGTGCGAGCGCAAGCACGAAGAGGAACCCGAGATGCTTCGCGAGGAACCCCAGGAACCGGGTGCGCGCATCCGGTCGCGGTTCCGGATGCTGGTTCTCGCCCAGCAGGTCGAGCCAGTGCTGCTCGTGGCGGCGCTCGGCCTCGGCGAGCCCGAGCAGGATGTCGCGCTCGCGGCCCTCGCGTCGCTCGGCCAGGTCCTGGTAGATCTCGCGTTCGGCGCGTTCGGCGGCCAGGTAGCGCCGCCACCGCCGGATCTGGGCTCTGGTGGGGGGAGGTGCGGATGTCACCGATTCATTCTGCCGACCGCATACGTTTTGCGGGCGGCCGAATCATCACGCGGCCACGTACCGGAAGCCCCAGCTGCCTTCGTACGATTCGCCCGGGGCGAGCCACACCAGGTGGTCGCCCGAGTTGAGGGCGTCCGGCGGTGCGGTCATCGGCTCGATCGCGACGGCCGTGCCGAGGCCGTCGGCCTTCGGGAAGATCGGGGTGGTGAACACCTGCAGGTAGCGCCACTCGTCGTCCTGCCACACCTCGAGGCGGGAGCCGTCGGGCGCGGTGAGGGTGGCGGTGACCCCGCCGGCCGGCGTGAGCGCACGGAACGCGGTGTCGAGTTCGAGGTCGCCCACCCGCACGCCGCCGCGCAGGTCGGTGCCGCCCGACACCGGATGCCACGCGATCGGGTCGAGGCGTTCGTCCACTTCGAGGTACTCGTCGGCCGGAACCGTGAGCACGAGGTCGGCCACGTCGTTCGCGCCGATACGGGGGTACGGTTGCGTGCCCGCTGCGTACGGCGCCCGCCGCTCGCCGAGGTTGCGTGCGCCGTGCGTGGCGGTGAGGCCCTCGGCGCTCACCTCGTAGCGCACCCAGGTGTCGAGCAGGAACGGCCAGCCGTGTTGGGGGTGGATGACGGCGCCGAGCGTGATCGACGCATCCGCGCGTTCGCGCACCTCGTACTCGGCGAACTCGAGCAGCCCGTGCAGGGCCCCGCCGCGCTTCGGCTCGGTGATGTCGAGCTGCTGTACGGCACCGTCGAGCAGCCAGCGGCCGTCGCGCACCCGGTTGGGCCACGGCGCGAGCGCGATGCCGGAGCAGAACGGCGGCGGCGCGGTCTCGACGGGCAGCGGTTCGGTCAGGTCGAGACCGCCGATCCGCAGCGAGCACAGCACGGCCGCGACCGTTCCGATCTCGGCGACGGTGTCGCCGGCGCGCAGCTCGAACCGCTCGCCGACTCCGGTGTGGGTGCTCATTCGTTCTCCTCGTAGCGCACGCCCCATGAGGCCTCCCAGGTCTCGCCGGGCGAGAGCCACACCAGACCCTCTCCGGAGTTGAGGGCGTCGGGGGCTGCGGTCATCGGTTCGAGTGCGACGGCGAGCGCGGGCGTCTCGGTGCCATCGGCGTCGACGTGCGGGAAGTCGCGCGGCGTGAACACCTGCAACCAGCGGAAGGCCGCGTCCTGCCAGACGACGGTGCGGCGGCCGTCGGGCGCGGTCAGCACGGCGGCGCCGGCCGGTCCGGTGGCGACGTCCTGGTAGCCGACGTTCAGGTCGAGGTCGCCGAGCGATCGCGCGTCGGCCAGGTCGAAGGCGCTGCCCGCGACCTCGTGCACGGCCACCGGCACGAGACGCTCGTCGAGTTCGAGGTAGCGCTCGCCGCGCACCTCGAGGGTGAGGTCGGCGATCGGCGTCTCGCCCACACGGAAGTAGGGGTGCGCGCCGACCGCCCATGGAGCGGCGACCGCGCCGAGGTTGCGGGCACCGTGCGTCACCGTGAGCCCGTCGTCGGCGAGCGCGTACAGCACCCACGTGTCGAGCAGGAACGGCCAGCCGTGCTGGGGGTGGATGACCGCCCCCAGCAGCACCGACGCATCCGAGCGCTCCCGGATGCGGTAGGCCGTGTTGCGCAGCAGCCCGTGGATGGCGTTGCCGCGGCTGGGGTCGGTGACGTCGAGCTGCTGCTCGACGCCGTCGTGGGTCCAGCGCGCGTCGCGCACCCGGTTGGGCCACGGCGCGAGCACGATGCCACTGCCGTGGCCGGGAAGGCGGGTCGTGGGGGTGCGTTCGGTCAGCTCGTGACCGTCGACCCGCAGGCCGAGCAGCACCGCCGCGAGGGTGCCGACGGTCGCGTCGGCGCGGGCGGTGCGGAGTTCGATGGCTTCGCCGATGGGGTGTGGCACGGAGACCACCCTAGGACTCGGCGCGGATCACGCGGGAACCGGCCGCCTCGAGCGTGGTGGCGACCTCTGCTGCCGCATCCGACCACGACCCGGCGGTCACGAGGGTGGTGCTCTCGGCCGCCACCCCGATGGTGCCGAGGTGCCGCTCGCCGAGCTTGCCCGTGTCGGCCACTACGAGGTGGGCAGCGGATGCCGCGATCATGGCGCGCTTCACCTCGGCTTCGGCGAGGTTGAGGTTGGTGATGCGGCCGGCCGTGTCGATGCCGTTGCAGCCGAGCACCGCGAGGTCGACATGCAGGCCGGCGATCGACTCGGAGGCGCCGGGGTCGACGAGCGAATGCTGGAGGGGTCGGAGGGTGCCTCCGGTGAGCACGACGGTGATGCGCGGCACGGCGGGTTCGAGTGCGAGGGCGATCGACAGGCCGTTGGTGACGACGACGAGCTCGTCGAGCTCTCCCCGGTCGACGCGGTCGACGAGCGCGTGCGCGACCGCGAGGGTCGTGGAGCCGACGTCGAGCAGGATGCTGGAGCCGCTGTCGACGAGGGCGGCCGCCCTGCGCCCGATGGATCGCTTGACCGCCGCATCGCGCGCGCTCACCCGTTCGAGCGGCTCCTCGCGGGGGCCGGCGGCGGCCGGGAGTGCGGCGCCGTGGACGCGCCGCACGAGTCCGTCGGCGTCGAGCTGGGCGAGGTCGGTGCGGATGGTCACCTCGCTCACCCCGAAGGCGGCGGCCGCGTCGACGACGCGCAGGATGCCGGCCTCGCGCACGAGTTCGGCGATACGGATGCGGCGCACCTCGGCGGGCAGTGCAGCATCCGTCATGCTTTCGAATCCTTTCGGTTTCCCAAGAACGACTTACGTTATCGTAAGTGCATGACTGGTGTCACCCGCCGGGCCGCACGCATGGCAGACGGCCGCGACCTCTTCTACTTCGACGACGCCGACTCGACGCTGCCCGCCGAGCGGCGCCTCGACGAACGCGCCCTCGACCCGCGCCCCGCCACCGCCACCATGCGCCAAGACGTGCTCACCGGCGACTGGATCTCGGTCGCATCCGGCCGCAACAACCGCGTCTTCCTGCCGCCGGCCCACCTCGACCCGCTCGCCCCCCAGACGGCCGAGAACCCCTCCGAGATCCCCGACATCTACGACGTCGCCGTCTTCGAGAACCGCTCCCCCTCGTTCGGCCCCGAGACCGACGGCCCGCTCGCGCCCGCAGGTCGCGGCTACGAGCGCACCTCCCCCTCCGCCGGACGCTGCGAGGTGGTGTGCTTCAGCCCCGAGAGCGAAGGCTCGCTCGGCACGCAGAGCGTCAGCCGCATCCGCACCGTCATCGAAGCGTGGGCCGACCGCACCCGCGAGCTCTCCGCCCTGCCGGGCGTCGCCCAGGTGTTCCCGTTCGAGAACCGCGGCGAGGCGATCGGGGTGACCCTCGGCCACCCGCACGGCCAGATCTACGCCTACCCCTTCGTCACGCCCCGCACGAAGTCCACCCTCGCAGCGATCGCCGAGCTCGGCCCCGACCTCTTCGCCCGCATCCTCGAGACCGAGCAGGCCGGCCCCCGCGTCGTGCTGCAGGGCGAGCACTGGACCGCCTTCGTGCCGTTCGCGGCCCGTTGGCCTGTCGAGCTCCACCTGCTCCCCCACCGCCACGTGCCCGACATCGACGCGCTCGACGAGGCCGAACGTACCGAGCTCGCCACCGTGTTCAAGCGCCTGCTGCTCGGCATCGACGCGCTCTACGACACGCCCACCCCCTACATCGCAGCCTGGCATCAGGCGCCCGTGCGCGAAGGCCGCGACGATGTGCGGCTCATGCTGCAGATCACCTCGCCCCGCCGCGCCGCCGAGCGCCTCAAGTTTCTGGCGGGGTCGGAGGCCGCGATGGGCGCATGGGTTGCGGATATCGTTCCGGAGGATGCAGCCGCGCGGCTGCGGGAAGCAGTGGCATCGGTATGAGTCAGGACCTGCGCGACCTCGTGCGCGCCGAATTCGTCGAAGCGTTCGGCACCGAGCCGATCGGCGTGTGGTCGTCGCCCGGACGCGTCAACCTGATCGGCGAGCACACCGACTACAACGACGGCTTCGTGCTTCCGTTCGGCATCGACCGCCGCACCTTCGCCGCCGTCGGCGTGCGTGACGACAGCCGCATCCGGGTGGGCAGCACCTTCTCCGACGAGATCGCCGAGATCGACATCGCCGACCTGTCGCCGGATGCGGTGAGCGGCTGGGCCGCGTACCCGCTGGGCGTCGCATGGGCGCTCGGCGCGAGTGGCCACGCCGACCTCGCAGCCGTGCCCGGCGTCGACATCATGCTCGAATCGGATGTGCCGGTCGGGGCGGGCCTGTCGTCGTCGGCCGCCATCGAGGGCGCCGTCGCGTTCGCGCTCTCGGAGCTGTGGCAGCTCGACCTCGACCGCGTGCAGCTGGCGCGCGTCGGCCGCAAGGCCGAGAACGAGTTCGTCGGCGCACCCACCGGCATCATGGACCAGATGGCGTCGCTGCTCGGCCGCGACGACGCTGCCGTCTTCATCGACTGCCGCACCCAGGAGGCCGACGCCATCGACCTGCGGCTGGCCGAGAACGACCTCGCCATCCTCGTGATCGACACGCAGGTGGAGCACCAGCACGCATCCGGCGGCTACCGCGAGCGCCGCGCCTCCTGCGAGGCCGGGGCCGCAGCGCTCGGCGTCGCGTCGCTGCGCGACGTGACCCCGGCAGACCTCGACCGCGCGCGCGAACTGCTCGACGACGTCACCTTCCGCCGCGTGCGCCACGTGGTCACCGAGAACGAGCGCGTGCTCGCCACCGTGGCGGCGCTCGCATCCGACGGCCCGACTGCCATCGGCGAGCTGCTCGACGCATCCCACCGCTCCATGCGCGACGACTTCGAGATCTCGGTGCCCGAACTCGACCTCGCGGTCGAGACCGCCCAGCAGGTGGGTGCCGTCGGCGCCCGCATGACGGGCGGCGGATTCGGCGGCTCGGCGATCGCGCTCATCCACCGCGACCTCGTCTCGCAGCTGCAGGTGGCCGTCGACGGCGCCTTCGCCGAGCACGGATACGGTCAGCCGGTCACGTTCACCGTCACGCCCTCCGCGGGCGCGCGCCGGGAGAACTAGCTGGCAGTCGCCTCCGCGGACCCTCCGCATCCCCTCCGAACCCCCGCATCCGGGGTTGCGGGTCGCGTCGATTCTCGGAATCGTGGCGGACTCATCGAGAGAGGGGAACCATCATGCTCACCCTGACAGAGAACGCGACGACCGTCGTCTCGGGCCTCGTGGCCCGCGCAACCGACACCGACACGGCCGGCCTGCGCATCCAGCCGGGCCCCGACCGCTTCGATCTTGCGGTCGCCGAGGCGCCCACCGACGAGGAGGTGGTCGTGGAGAGGGGCGACGCCCGCGTCTTCATGGAGCCGCCGATCGCCGAGGTGCTCGACGCCATGGTGCTCGACGCGCAGATCGACGGCAACGGCGGCATCAGCTTCGGGCTCGCACCCCAGCCCTGACCTGCCGCTCCATCCCCGTGAGAGTACGCACTTCTGCGTACTCTCACGGGTGGAAGTACGCAGAAGTGCGTCCTCTCGCGAAAAGAGTTCGTGGTCGATGTCGATCCCCGCTCCCCCCGTTCGACATGGATAGTAGAAGCACGCATCAGCGGCTTCACGATCGAGGGAGACATCCATGAAGTACATGCTCATCATGCGCAGCAACGACGAGGCGAAGGCCGCCTACGAGGAGATGGACTTCGAGGCCGTCATCAATGCGATGGGCGCCTACAACGAGTCGATGATCAACGCGGGCGTGCTCGCGGCCGGCGAAGGGCTGACGGATGCGAAGGAGGGGTTCGTGGTCGAGTTCGGCGGCGAGGCTCCCGTCGTCACCGACGGCCCCTACGGCGAGACCCACGAGCTCTTCAACGGCTTCTGGATGATCGAGGTGTCGAGCCGCGAGGAGGCGGCCGAGTGGGCACGCCGTGCACCGCTCGGCGCCGGGTCGAAGCTCGAGGTGCGTCGCGTGACCGACGAGTCGGACTTCGCCGACTTCGAAGACAACGAGTACATCCAGAAGGAGAAGGGCTGGCGCGAGGAGGAGGCCAAGCGAGCCGGCCAGGCCTGACCCGGCGACCCGACCTCTACGACCATGACCGACATCCGGCGCACCGTCGATGCCGTCTGGCGCATCGACGGTGCCCGTGTCGTCGCCACCCTCGCCCGGTACACGGGCGACCTGGGCGAGGCCGAGGATCTGGCGCAGGAGGCCCTCGCCGAAGCTCTCGAGAGCTGGCCGTCGACGGGTGTGCCGCAGAATCCGGGCGCCTGGCTCACCTCCGTCGCGAAGCGCCGCGCGATCGACGGGTGGCGCCGCCGCGAGAAGCTCACCGAGCGGTACCGGCTGCTCGCGAACGAGCTCGACGAGGGCGCTCCGGATGCGTGGCAGCCGATCCCGGATGACATGCTGCGGTTGGTCTTCACCGCCTGCCACCCGGTGCTCGCCCGCGAGGCGCAGCTGGCGTTGACGCTGCGGGTGGTGGGCGGTCTCACCACTGAGGAGATCGCGCGGCTGTTCCTGGTGCCGGTGGCGACGGTGCAGCAGCGCATCGTGCGGGCGAAGAAGACGCTGAAGGCGGCGTCGGTGCCGTTCGAACTGCCCGACCCGCAGGAGTGGCCGGCACGGCTCGGCACGGTGCTCGGCGTCGTGTACCTGATGTTCACCGAGGGGTACGCGGCCACCTCGGGCGACCGGTGGATGCGGCCCGAGCTCGCCGAGGAGGCGCTGCGGCTCGCACGCGTGCTGGCCCGTCTGCTGCCGCGCGAGCCCGAAGCCCAGGGGCTCGTGGCGCTGCTCGAGCTGCAGGGGTCGCGTTTCGCCGCGCGCACCGACAGGGCGGGCAACCCGGTGCTGCTCACCGATCAGGACCGCGGCCGCTGGGACCGCGCCCAGATCGCACGGGGTCGCGACGCCCTCGAACGCTCGGATGCGCTCGGTCGCGGTCGCGGGCCGTACGCGCTGCAGGCGGCGATCGCCGAATGCCACGCGGTGGCGCCGAGCGTGGACGCCACCGACTGGGAGCAGATCGTGTTGCTCTATGAGGCGCTCGGGCGGATCGCGCCGAGCCCCGTCGTCGAGCTGAACCGGGCCGTCGCGGTCGCGATGGCCACCGGGCCGGCCACCGCCCTCACCATCGTCGACCGGCTCGCCGACGGCGGCGCGCTCCGCGGCTCCTACCTGCTGCCGAGCGTGCGCGGCGAACTGCTGGCCCGACTCGGCCGCACCGACGAGGCCCGCAGCGAACTCACCGCGGCAGCGGGGCTCGCCGCGAACGACCGCGAGCGGCAGGTGCTGCTGGCGAAGGCGGCAGCCCTCTAGCCGAGTGCCCGTTCCGCCGCATCCACCACGTTCGAGATGAGCAGCGCTCGCGTCATCGGGCCGACGCCGCCCGGGTTCGGCGACAGCCACCCGGCCACCTCGGCCACGCCCGGGTCGACGTCGCCGTGCAGGCGCGCCTTGCCGGATTCGGTGGTGCCGACGCGGGTGACGCCCACATCGAGCACGGCGGCGCCCGGCTTGATCCACTCCGGCTTCACGAAGTGGGGCACGCCGATCGCAGCCACCACGATGTCGGCCCGCCGCACCTCGGCGGCGAGGTCGGCGGTGCGCGAGTGGGTGAGCGTGACGGTCGCATCCACACCCTTGCGGGTGAAGACGAGACCGAGCGGGCGACCCACTGTGAGGCCGCGGCCGATGATGGTCACGTGCTTGCCGGCGATCGGCACGTCGTGGCGACGCAGCAGCTCGACGACTCCTGCCGGGGTGCACGGCAGCGGCGAGTGCAGTTCGCCGTCGACGCCCAGCACCAGTCGGCCGAGGTTCGTCGGGTGCAGGCCGTCGGCGTCCTTCGCGGGGTCGATCAGTTCGAGCATCGCGTTCTCGTCGATGCCCTTCGGCAGCGGCAGCTGCACGATGTAACCGGTGACCTCCGGGTTGGCGTTGAGTCGCGCGATCGCGGCGCGCACATCCGCCTCCGTCGCATCCGCGGGCAGTTCCTCACGGATGGAGCGGATGCCGACCTCGGCCGAGTCGCGGTGCTTGCCGCCCACGTAGCTCACCGAGCCGGGGTCGGCGCCGACGAGCAGTGTGCCGAGCCCGGGCACGATGCCGCGTGCGGCGAGCGCCTCGACGCGCGCCTTCAGCTCGCCCTTGATCGCCGCGGCGGTGGCGATGCCGTCGAGTACCTGCGCGGTCACACTCAGCTCCAGCTGGTGGGCGAGGTGAGGCCCTCGTACAGCGGGAACGCGTCGGCCAGCTTCGCCACCCGGGCGCGCAGGGCGGGCACGTCGGCGCCGGGCTGCAGGGCGAGCGCGATCACGTCGGCCACCTCGCGGAACTCCTCGTCGCCGAAGCCGCGGGTCGCGAGCGCGGGGGTGCCGATGCGCACACCCGAGGTCACCATCGGCGGGCGCGGGTCGTTCGGCACCGCGTTCTTGTTCACCGTGATGCCGACCTCGTGCAGCGCATCCTCCGCCTCCTTGCCGGTGAGCTCGGAGTGGCGCAGGTCGACGAGCACCAGGTGCACGTCGGTGCCGCCGGTGAGCACGTCGACGCCTGCCGCGCGCGCGTCATCCGCGACGAGACGCTCGGCGAGGATCTGGGCGCCGCGGATGGTGCGCTCCTGACGGTCGCGGAAGTCGTCGCTGCCTGCGAGCTTGAACGCGGTCGCCTTCGCGGCGATCACGTGCATGAGCGGGCCGCCCTGCTGGCCGGGGAAGACGTTCGAGTTGATCTTCTTGGCGATGTCCTCGTCGTTGGTGAGGATGAAGCCCGAGCGGGGGCCGCCGATCGTCTTGTGCACGGTCGAGCTGGTGACGTGCGCGTGCGGCACGGGCGAGGGGTGCAGGCCTGCGGCGACGAGGCCTGCGAAGTGCGCCATGTCGACCCACAGCTTCGCGCCCACCTCGTCGGCGATCGCACGGAACGCCGCGAAGTCGAGCTGGCGCGGGTAGGCCGACCAGCCTGCGATGAGCACCTGCGGCTGCACCTCGAGGGCCTTGCGGCGCACCTCGTCCATGTCGACGCGGAACGTCTCGGGGTCGACGCCGTAGGCGTGGGCCTCGTAGAGCTTGCCCGAGAAGTTGAGCTTCATGCCGTGGGTGAGGTGGCCGCCGTGCGCCAGTTCGAGGCCCAGGATGCGGTCGCCGGGCTGGGCGATCGCGGCGAGCACGGCCGCGTTCGCGGATGCGCCCGAGTGCGGCTGCACATTGGCGTACGCGGAGCCGAAGAGCGCCTTCGCGCGCTCGATGGCGAGGGTCTCGACGACGTCGACGAACTCGCATCCGCCGTAGTAGCGACGGCCCGGGTAGCCCTCCGCGTACTTGTTGGTGAGCACCGACCCCTGGGCTTCGAGCACGGCACGCGGCACGAAGTT
>Ga0160457_1000576_pt1 | contig 14947 bp, 18 predicted proteins | sample HID1972M_E6MG_FD_108242 | JGI IMG/M metagenome (GOLD analysis project Ga0160457, IMG submission 108242) | Enriched pill bug-associated microbial communities from UW Madison campus, WI, USA - HID1972M_E6 MG | ecosystem: Host-associated > Arthropoda: Insects > Digestive system > Unclassified ... | reverse complement strand
ACCTGATCGCAGTCGCCTATGACCTGGCCTGGTTCTGGAAGGTTGACCCCGAACAGATGATGGCCAGGCCACTGGATGTGCTCCGCGAATCGCTGGAGCACGCGCAACGGATCAATGCGATGCAGCAGGTGCAGTGATGGCAGACACAGAAAGCAAACCCAAAACATCGGTGCTGATCACTGGCATCGATGAGCTGTCGCCCAAGCTCGGTGCGCTTCGCGAGAAAGTCGACAGCTTCAAGAAAAACCTCGAACAGACCGGCCTCGGCAAACTCGACATCAGTGGCCTGTTCAAGGGCGGCAGCGTGATCACGCCGTTCGTGGACGGAATCAAATCGGCAGCGGCATTTCAGGGCAAATTGACTGAAGTCAGCGCGACGGCAAAAACCGTCGACCTGCCCGCCGCACCGAAAGCCGCTGCACAGAACATGAACGTGTTCAGTGCGTCGATGGAAAAGGTTTCGGCCGCCATCGACGCTGCATTGGTGCCGGCAGTCGGTGCCGTGGTGATCGGGCTTGAGCCGATGATGACGCAGTTCGGCAGCCTGCTCGCCGACAATCCGAAACTGGTCGAAGGGCTGGCCGCGGGGGCCATCGCCTTCTCGGCGATGCAAACCGCTGTCACCGGTGCCACACAGGTGTTCGATGTCATGAGCATGGTGCTCAAGACCAACCCGATCATGCTGATCGCCATGGGCATTGCCGTGGCGGCCGGATTGATTGTCGCCAACTGGACGCCGATCAGCGGGTTCTTCAAGGGCATGTGGGAAAGCGTGAAAAATGCCGGAGCCAGTGCAATGGCGATCTTGCGCTCGGTGCTTGACTGGCGACCGCTCGATACGCTGGCAGCGCTTTGGCAACCGGTCACGGGATTCTTCTCGGGGATCTGGGACACGGTCAAAGCGGTGACTAGTCCGGTGATCGACTTCTTCAAGAGCGTTTTTTCATGGACGCCGTACGGCATGATCCTGGACAACTGGGGGCCGCTGACTGGCCTGTTTTCGGCAATCTGGGAATTGCTCAAGGCCTTGAGTGTGCCGGTGATGTCGTTCCTGAGAAACCTCTTCGATTTCTCGCCGATGCAGATGATCCGCAGTGCCTGGGGCGGAGTGGTGACGTACTTCGAGCCGATGTTCACCGGGCTGCGAAAAATGGCGCAGTCCACCAAGGATTTCCTCGCGGATGCGTTCGACTTCTCGCCGATGCAGATGATCAACAGTGCATGGGGTGGTGTCGTCACGTACTTCGAACCGACGTGGACAGCGCTGCAGTCCGCCGTGCAGAAAACCCGTGAAGCTTTCCAGACGCTGTTCGACTTCTTTCCAATGGATATGATCAGCAGCGCATGGGGCGGTGTCGTCGGGTTTTTTCAACCGATTTGGGCCGCTTTGCAAACGTCGGTGCAACAGGTCAAAGGCTTTTTCACAGACCTGTTCGACTGGTCGCCGCTGGAGCAGATTGCGCAATTCTGGCAACCGATCGGTGAAGTCTTTTCGGCGCTGTGGGGCGTGGTGCTGGCGGTGTCCGCGCCCGTCGTGGATTTTCTGCACACGCTGTTCGAATGGAAACCGCTGGATCAGATCATCGAGAGCTGGGGGCCGATCACCGAGTGGTTCGGCGAGTTGTGGCAAAAGCTGCAAACCGTCATCGCACCGATCAAGGAGCTGTTTGACGGTGGCTTCGCCGGGTTGATCGCCAAGGTCACTGGCAAGGTTGAGACCCTGACTGAAGCGCAACGCCAGACCAATGCCGAAGGCAAGGGTGAGCTGGCGCCGGCGTTCTTTGGTGCAAGCCCGCAAGCTTCCGCGGACGGCGCGTTGTCGGCGGGTTCGCTGCCACAATCCTCCAGCGCCCTGATCCAACAAAGCGCAATCAACAACCGCACGCAACTCGAAGGTGGCCTGACCGTCAGCTTCGTCAACGCGCCGCCGGGGCTGCGCACCGATCAACCACAAACCAATCAACCAGGCCTGGCGCTGTCGTCGCGCATCGGTTATCGCTCGCTGTCGGCAGGAGGTTCCAATGAACTGGCGTGACCGTTTATTGCCGGCATCCTTTCGTGGTGTCGGTTTCTGGATCGATCAGGCGAAAACCCCGGTCGGTCGCAAGGGGCAGTTGCACGAATACCCGCAGCGCGACCTGCCGTTTTTCGAAGACCTCGGCCAACAAGCCAAGACCCACGACATCACCGCATTCATCATCGGCGCCGATTGCCTGGAGCAGCGTGACAAGTTGCTCAAGGCGTTGGAGGCGGGCAGCGGTGAGCTGGTGCATCCGTGGCTCGGACGCCTGCAAGTCAAGGTCGGCGAATGCGACATGACCCACACCCGCCAGGACGGCGGCATGGTCACGTTCACGCTGAAGTTCTATCCCGATCAGCCGCTGCCGTTTCCGACGGCGACTGTCAGTACGCAGAAAGTCCTGCTGGTGAAAGCCGACTCGCTGCTCGGTTCTGCGGTGGCGCGTTTCGAACAGGCGATGACGCTGATCAAGGCTGCGCGGATCGGCATCGCCAATCTGCGCAACAGCCTCACCGGGGTTTACGAGGTGATCAAAGAGCAGCTGAAACCGCTGATCGCGCAGTACAAGCAGATCACTGAGCTGGTGAAAGCGGTCAAGGAATTGCCCAAGGAAGTGGCAGCGGAATTCAAAGGCTTGCTCGGCGATATCAAGGAGCTGAAAGCGTTCGCGAAGGAGGGCTACCGTGGCGTGATTGCCGACGTCTCCCAACAACTCGAAGCAATTCGCAAAGCCGATGCGCCGAAGATCACCACCGGCAAGGACACCAACGCGGCGGCGCAAGCCATGGCCGATCTGGTGCAGGACACGCTGCTGGTCAAAGTCGCGCAATGGGTGGCGTCGATGCCGGTCGCGACCACGCCGGTGAAGCTGCAATCGACACCGTCGGTGGGGCAACAGGCGACCACGCCGGTGACCCGTCAGGAAGTGCCTGTCAGTGATGACATGCAGGCCCTGCGCGAAGCGGTGAGCGCGGCGATTGATCCGATGCTGGACAAAGCGGGGGCCGCACATTTTCAGGCGATCAACGATGTGAAGGAGGCGTTGATCAATCACCTCAAAGCGGTGGCATCGTCCGGTGTGCGGCAGGTCAGCAAGTCGTTTCAGGAAAGTTTGCCGGCGCTGGTGGTGGCCTATAAACAGTTTGCCGATGCCACTCGCGTCACTGAAGTGATTCAACGCAACGGTACTGTTCATCCGTTGTACCTGCCGCCTAACGACGTGAAAGTTTCCAGGGAGTAAGCCATGAGCGAGATGGATAATCGCGTCACGCTGACGGTCAACGACATGGAATACGGCGGCTGGAAAAGCGTCGAAATCAGCGCCGATCTGGAGCGTCAGTTTCGCACCTTCAAACTGGATATCACTTGGCAATGGCCGGGACAAACTGTGGATCAGCGGATCAAGCCCGGCGACCCCTGCGAAGTGAAAATCGGCAAGGATCTGGTGCTCACCGGTTATGTGTTCAAAGCGCCGATCAGCTATGACGGACGCCAGGTCAGCCTGAGCATCGAAGGCAGTTCCAAGACACAGGATCTGGTCGATTGCGCAGCCGCCAACCGGCCGAATCAATGGCAGGATCAACCGCTGCTGAGCATCGTCGAGGCCTTGGCGAGTGAGTATTCGCTGAAGGTGGTCAACGAAATTCCCGAGACGTCGCGGCTGGCCAAACACACGATCGTGCCGGGTGAAACGGTGTTTCAGTCGATCGATCGTTTGCTCTCGTTGTTGCGGGTTTTTTCCACCGATGACGAGCAGGGCCGGCTGGTGCTGGCCAAACCCGGCAGCGGCGGTCGTGCCAGTGATGCGCTGGAACTGGGCAAGAATATTTTGTCGGCCAATGCGCCGATGGATCAGAGCCAGGTGTTCTCCCAATACCGGGTGATCGGTCAGCAAAAAGGCTCTGATGCCAAGAGCGGAGCGGCGGTCAGCGAAGTTGAATCGACGGCGGCTGATCTGACCTTCAAACGTCGGCGCACCACGGTGATCAACGAGGGCACGCAACTGACCTTTGAGTTGGCGCAGCAGCGTGCCCAATGGGAAAGCGCCACCCGCCTGGGCCGCGCGCAAACCACCACGTATCAGGTGCAGGGCTGGCGTCAGGCCAACGGCGATTTGTGGCGTCACAACACGCTGGTGCGGGTGAAAGATCCGGTGCTTGGTTTTGACGGCGACATGCTCATTTCAAAAGTGACGTATTCATTGTCGGCACAAGGCTCGGTGACCACGCTGCAAGTGGCCCCGCCGCATACCTTCGACGCCAATCCCAGTCCCCCCAAAACCTGACTGTTCCTTAAAAGATCGCAGCCTTCGGCAGCTCCTACATATGCACACCGATCCAATGTAGGAGCTGCCGAAGGCTGCGATCTTTTAGGGCCTCATAGGAATTCAACATGAGCCTAATGACACGCCTGCTGGCGCGCGGCACTGTCGTGCTCGCCAATTCGGCCGCCAAGCTGCAATCGCTGCAAATGCGCCTCACCGCCGGTGAAGTCAACGACGACCTCGAACACTTCGAACCCTACGGCTTCACCAGCCATCCACTGGCCGGTGCCGAGGGCGTTGTCACCTTCATCGGCGGCGACCGTTCCCACGCCATCGCCCTGGTCATCGCCGACCGCCGCTACCGTCTGCAAGCGCTGGCCGCCGGCGAAGTGGCGATCTACACCGACGAAGGCGACAAGATCCACTTCAAGCGCGGACGGATCATCGATATCGAAACCGCCACGCTGAACATCCGCGCCAGCAGCGCGGTGAATTTCGACACGCCGGTGATCAATCAGAGCGGAAAAATCGTCTCCACCGGTGATCAGCTAGCTGGCGGTATCAGCCAGATCAAACACGTCCACGTCGGCGTACAAGCCGGCAGCGGCCAGACCGGTGTGCCGGCAGGAGGCCAGTGATGTTTATCAGCCAAAACCTCCACGCCGCGCTGACCCGCGCCGTGCTTATCAGCCTGTTCACCTGGCGCCGCGCTGCCGATGACGACGCACTCGACGATGAAGAACGATTCGGCTGGTGGGGCGACAGCTTTCCCACCGTCGCTGACGATCGTATCGGCTCGCGGTTGTGGCTGTTGCGCCGGGTCAAGCTGACCCGACAAACCCAGATGGACGCCGAATTCTATGCCCGCGAAGCCTTGCAATGGCTGATCGACGACGGCCACTGCAGCGCCATCGACATCCTCAGCGAACGCCTCGACGCGCAGCGTCTGAACCTGCGCACGGTGCTGACCCTGGCCGACGGCGAACGTCTGGACATTAACCCCGATAACAGTTGGCAGGTGATCTATGCCGTTTGAAACCCCTTCGCTGCCGGTGCTGATCAAGCGCACCCAAAGCGACCTGGCCGGCGATTCGCTGCGCCAGTCCGATGCGCAAGTGCTGGCCCGCACCCTCGGCGGCGCCGCGTTTGGTCTGTACGGTTATCTCGACTGGATTGCCGAGCAGATCCTCCCCGACAAAGCCGATGAGTCGACGCTGGAACGCATCGCCGCGTTGCGTCTGAACCAGCCGCGCAAACCCGCGCAAGTGGCCACGGGCAGCGTCAGCTTCAGCGCTACGGCCGGTGCGATTCTGGACGTCGATACGTTGCTGCAAACCAACGATGGCCGTACTTACAAAGTCACCACTGCGCGGGTCACGGCCAACGGTGTCAACAGCACCACCATCGCCGCGCTTGACGCCGGCAGCCTCGGTAATGCCGATGCGGGCCTCGTATTGACGCCGGTGCAGCCGGTTGCCGGCATTGTCGGTAGTAGTTTTGTGGTGCAGGCGCCGGGACTCAGCGGTGGTGTCGCGCGGGAGAGTCTGGAGTCGCTGCGTTCGCGAGTGATCCGTTCCTATCGCGTGATCCCTCACGGTGGCTCGGCCAGTGATTATGAAACCTGGGCGCTGGAAGTGCCGGGTGTGACGCGGGCGTGGTGCCGTGGCGGTTTGCTCGGGCCGGGCACGGTGACGGTATTCATCATGCGCGACGAAGATCCGCAACCCGTGCCTAACGATGAGCAATTGGCCGAGGTTCAGGGTTACATCGAGCCGCTGCGCCCGGTCACCGCCGAAGTGCATGTGCAAAGCCCGGTTCAGGTGCCAGTGGTTTATCGATTCAAAAGCGTCAACCCGGACACCACTGCCGTTCGTGCGGCCATCGAAGCGCAGTTGCGCGACTTGCATAACCGTGAGGCCGATCTCGGCGTGTCGTTATTGATCAGCCACATCCGCGAAGCGATCAGCAGCGCCGGTGGCGAGTTCGATCACGTACTGACTGCACCGGCCACCGATGTCGGTGCTGGTAAAAGCGAGCTGCTCACTTTCGGAGGTTGCGTATGGGGGGCATAAGAACCGCCGCGCAATATCAGGCGCAGCTTCGTGCGCTGCTGCCCAGCGGCCCGGCGTGGGATCCGGAGCGCGTGCCGGAACTTGATGAAGTCCTGCAAAGCGTCGCGGTCGAACTGGCGCGTCTCGATGCTCGCGCCGCCGACCTGCTCAACGAGATGGACCCGGCCGGCGTCAGCGAACTGGTGCCGGACTGGGAACAGGTGATGAACCTGCCCGACCCCTGCCTCGGTGCCGAACCGTTGTTCGACGACCGCCGCCTCGCTGTTCGCCGGCGCTTGCTAGCGGTCGGCAGCCAGGCTGTCGGTTACTACCTGGAAATCGCCAAAAGCCAGGGTTACCCCAACGCCACCATCACCGAGCACGAGGCACCGCGCATGGGCCGCGCACGTTTTGGTTCAGCGCGCTGGGGCACGTGGGAGGCGCAATTCATGTGGACGCTTAACACCGGCGGGCGCTTGCTGCTCGGTCGGCGTTTCGGCGCGAGTTACTGGGGTGAGCGCTTCGGCGTCAATCCGGGCTCGGCGCTGGAGTGTTTGATTCATCGCAGCGCGCCGGCGCATACCACGGTGCATATCAATTATGACTAGGGAGGAATGACGGGATGGATTATCCGAGGAGTGTCGCCAGCGCAGGTTTGGTGGATGGGAAATTTGTCGATGAAAATCCGCTGATGGGCACGCCGGGATCGTTGATTCCGGCGGCCTGGGGTAATGGTGTCACGCAGGAAATTATCAGCGTGATCGAGGCTGGTGGTTTGACGCCTGACGAGAAGAAATACGATCAATTGTTGAAGGCGATTCAGAGCGTTTCGGCCAAAGGCTGGAGTCTGGATTCGGCTTTGCCGATTGTGTCGTTGCCGCTGCCTACCGTGGCGAATACCGAGGGCCGGTTGAATGTTGTGGCCAGCGCTGCTGCCACCAGTGGAGGCAAAGTTTCTGTGCCCCCCGGAGTGCCCGTCAGCCTGGCTCAGGAAGTGATCGCAGGTCAGTTGGCCCGTTCGCGCACGTTCACCACCGCAGCCTGGGTCAGCGCTGATCTGTTACCCAATACCGCGTATTTTTTGCGAGCTCAGGTGGTCGCCGGCGCATTGTTTTTCTATGTACAGCGTGGTCTGCCGACTGACGTTGCACCTGCCTCACTCAAAGGAACCGCCGAAGCGGTTGGTGGCGGCGGTTTTGCGTCCACCAGCCTGGACATGTGCGTGGCCTGGATACTCACTGGCGCCGTGGGAACCCTGCCGTCAGTACTAGCAATCTATAACCGCTCGCGCCTCACTTGGAGCCAGACAGTTAATGGCACCGGGGTGATTTATCTGCCACTGGATGCGCATGCGCGTTCTGCGCGGCTTATTGCCAGCAACCCGACGCCTTCGACTACTTTAGTGACTAACGCAGCGTTTGCCCAAGGAGATTGGGTGGGAGCCAGCTTCACCTTCCTGAGTCCCGGAATTCAAGCGATTGGTGGAAATCCGGCGGGGTGGGCGGACAAATCGTCAAGCGTGATTTTCACCAACAATCAGATAGGTGATGTCACCGTGTCGTCGTTGACGGCCAGTTTCGATCATTCGCAATTTCGCTCGCTGTGGCAGACCTTTCAGGCTCAGCACCAGCTTGGTTCCAGCAGTGCCGATAAGGACGAATTGCTACACGGTATCGGAATAAAAGGTCACCCGATCGCGGATTACACCACCGGTATCGCCTTGAACTTCGTCAATGCCGTCAACGTTCATTTCGTGTGGGAGTTGATCCGATGAGGGTTATCCAGGAACTTCATCAATTTGGTAACGAACTGCGTTCGCCACAACCGTCGCCTGATCACACGTGGGACGGTCAGCAATGGATACAGGATCCTTTGTTAATGGCTGCGCTGGAGCAAAAGGAGTCGGAGCGCCTTTGCACCAAAGTCGACACCGCCGCCGACCGCGCCCGACCCGTACTGGCCGGCGATCCCCTCAAAGCCATGGAGTACGCCCAGGCCGCCGCAGACGCTCAGGCTTATCTAGACGCGGGTTACCCGAAAAAAGAAGTGCCGGTTTCCGTTGCTGCGTGGGTCGTCAAAGGTCGAACGGCCAAACAGGCCGCCGATCAAATCCTCAGCAAGGCCGATCAGTTGACGGATCATTTGCTGACGCTGCGCACCTTGCGCCTCAAGGCCAAAGCGCAAATTCGTGCGCAGGCTGCCAAGGGCAAAATGGACTTGGCGCGGGGTGCCGCTGATGAGGCATTGCTCGCCATCCGCGAACTGCTCGGTGGTCTCTCCGGCTAATCAATACCTTCCTTCTTGAACACCCCAAGCCCACTTCACCGTGGGCTTTTTATTTTCAGAAAAAAGCCGTGGGCACTAAGGCAGCGCCTTGATCGTCGGTGCGGTTCATTTGTTATGACAGAGGAAAAGACAACCTATGGATTATCCAATAACTGTCCCCAGTGTCGGCCTGGTCAACGGCCGTTTCGCCGATGAAGACCCGGAGGCAGGCAAACCGGGTTCATTGATCCCGGCGGCGTGGGGCAACAGCGTTACTCAAGAAATTCTGAATGTGATCAATGCGGCCGGGATGGCTGCGTCCGAGACGGACACCCGGCAACTGCTCAAAGCCATTCAATCGATTGTCGGCAATGCCAGCCCGATGCGATCGGTGATCACCCGGCTAGCCGCTTCAAAGACGTTGACCGAGCAGGAACTTGGTCTCTTGTTGATTGATGCCAGTCCGGCGCCGGTCACTGTTGTGTTGCCAGCGGCCGATGGTCCATTGGGTGTGCGCGATGTGATAGTTCGTCGTGTGGACAACAGCGGCAGTCGACTCGTCGTTCAAGCGGCCGGCAGCGACCGGATTCGTTTTCACACGCACCTTTCGGCCAGTGGCTATCCATTTTTAGTGTTGATGGGTGGTGGTGACTGGTGGCATTTGCGCAGCGATGGCGCGGGGAGCTGGTGGCCGGTTGGGCGCTTCGATAACACGCCGTTGGGACGACCGTTTTTCGAGACGACAGTCTTGCTGAGCCCCGGAGGTTACGGTGCGCTCAACGGCGCCGTCATGAAGCGTGTCGAGTGGCCGTGGCTTTGGGATCACGCGCAGCAATCGGGAATGCTCGGCACCGAGGCTGCTCGCGTCGGCAACGAAGGTAAGTGGACGTCGGGCGATGGCGCAGCAACCTTTCGTGGGCCAGAGGGGAGGGGTGAGTTTTTGCGAGTGCTGGACGAAGGCCGGGGCGTGGACATAGATCGCCAAACAGGTACCTCTCAATCAGGCTCGATTCATTCCTACGCCCAAGGTGCAAATGGCGGAGGTGCTGTGGGTGCCTACTGGTCGGATAGCTTGACCGGATTTGGTGCTGAAACCCGCGAAGAAGCCGAATTCGTTTCAGGATTACTCAATGGTGGTCCTGTTTATCCGGTCGGCACCAATTATCAGCGAGATACGGCCAGCACTGTGCTTTACACCTTCAAATCCCGCCCGCGCAACATCGCCTATCCCGGTCGAATCAAGCTTATCTGAGGCTTCCCCATGTTCAATTATCTGTTTGACGGCTCGGGCGCATTGTCCGGGCCTGTCGAGTTTTTCGTCACGCCCGGAATCGGCGTTCAGCTTCCTGCCAACGCCGTGCAACTGACCTTTGAATTGCCTGAACCGGAAACCGGCCGCACCTGGGCGCTGATCAATGGCGTGCCACGGGAAGTCATCGACCGTCGGGGACTGGTTTGTCGCAAGGACGGCGGCGCGCAGCAACACTGGAATGAGTTGGGCGAGTTGCCTGACACCTTCACCACACAGCCCTGGCCCGGTGATTTCCATATCTGGGGTGATAACGCCTGGCAACTTGATGAGCAGGCGCAACTGGCCGGTGCCAGACAGCAGACTCTGCAAGCGCGCGATGCACTGCTTCGTGAGGCCGTTCTGCGAATTGCTCCGCTGCAATACGCCGAGGATATCGGTGATGCCAGCCATGAAGAGCAGTTGCAATTGCTCGAATGGAAGCTCTACAGCGTGGAGTTGAACCGCATCGAGAAACAGCCAGGTTTCCCTGCGCAAATCACTTGGCCAATCGTGCCAGGCACGATCGCGAACACCTGAAACATCGCAAAGGAGAAATGCAATGGATTATCCAATCAGCGTTGCCAGTGCTGGCTTGGTCAATGGCAAATTTGTCGATGAGGATCCGCTTGCCGGATCTCCCGGGTCCTTGATTCCGGCGAGTTGGGGCAATGGTGTGACCCAGGAAATTCTCGGGGTTGTACAGGCCGCCGGAATGACGCCCAGCGAAACTTCAAACACGCAATTGTTAACTGCACTTCGAAGTGCGCAGCTGTATCAGACCCGGGCACCATTTGACGTCAGTCGTTCGGTGGCTACAACCGAGTTTGTGCAGCGTTCGTTGGGCAACTACGCCGGGGCACGCAGCGTCACTGCCGCGACACAACTGACCGTTGCGGATGTGGGATGGACGATCGGTATAGGTGGAAACTCGCCTTATACGGTGAGCTTGCCCGATATCAAGACTGTGCCCAATGGTGGGACATTTTCGTTGCATTGCCGGAGTAACGCGATCGTCACCATTGCATGCACGGGCACTGCGCAAATAACCCCGCAAGGTGCATATCTGACTTCGATCATCATGAACAGTGGCGAGAGTGCGACCATTGTTAATGAGAGCGGGATTTGGGCTGTTCATGGTACGGCGAGTCTGAAGTACGCAGCTGCGTTTGCCGGCCAGTCAGGTTTCTCCGGTTATCAGAAACATCCGAGTGGCAACATCGATCAATGGGGCACCGGTATTTCAAATGCCGCCGGCGATATCTATGTCTCTTTCCCAATCTCCTTCCCCAACGCTTTCTGTTCGATAGTGGCGATGCATTCGGGGGGTGATGGGGCGATGGTCATCCTCAATGGATCTCCGGCAGGCAAACAAGGTTGTCAGCTGAAGATTCGTAGTTTCAATGGGGGCGTCTCGGCTGGCTGGACTGTTATCTATCATGCGAAGGGCTATTGAATGAACGCTTACAATGTTTTGTTCAGCGCCAGTACGCTTGGCGTCTATGTGCCGGGGATCAATTCTTCCGACATTCCCGAAGACGTGATCGAAATCCCGCAGGCCTACTGGACTTCACTGCTACAGCAACTGGCTGTTACGCCAAAAATGGTCGGGGTTAACCTCGCTAACGGTTATCCGATATTGGTTGATCCACCAACACCTTCGGCGGATCAGGCAGCCGAAACCGAACGTCACTGGCGCACTTCACAACTGGCCGCCACTGATGGTCTGGTAGCGCGCGATCGTGATGAACTCGAAGACGGTGGCGGTACCACGCTAACCACCGATCAATACACCGAACTGCAAACCTACCGGCGTGCACTACGCGACTGGCCGCAAGGCTCTTTCTTTCCCTTTAGCGAGCATCGGCCAGTCGCGCCGCGTTGGTTGGCGGCTGCGTTTTAAGTCAGCAAGGATGTTGAAATGGATTATCCAAAAAACGTTCCCGGTTCAGGCCTGGAGAACGGTAAGTTTGTCGATGAAGATGCCATCGCAGGTACACCCGGTTCACTGATTCCGGCCAGTTGGGGTAACAGCGTTACTCAAGAGATTCTCAACGCCATCAAGGCTGCCGGATTGACTCCCGATGAGGAGCAGACCAATCAACTGGCGCTGGCAATCAAAGAGTTGTCGAAACCGGATCCGCTGCAACAGTTTCCGGTGCAGGTGTATCGCAGGAATCTGTTGATCAATGGCGGGTTTGATATCTGGCAGCGGGGGGCTTCCAATCAGGCGCCGAATATTGGCGGATATGTCGCGGATCGTTTTCGCTGCGACTGGAACGGCAACGCGGGCGTCAGTATCACCCGTCAAAGTTTCTCCCTTGGGCAAACGGAAGTGCCTGGCGAACCCGCCTGTTTCCTTCGCTGGCAGCAAATCACCGCGGGGGTGGGCGCTACCACTCACCGGATTTATCAGAACATTGAATCGGTCAGAACGCTTGCTGGCAAAACCGCGACCCTGACGTTCTGGGCCCGATCGGATGCGGCGCGGCCATTGAAAGTGGCTGTCGCTCAACAGTTTGGTACCGGAGGTTCAGAAGCGGTTGTGAAGGTGGTGGATGTTTTTCAGCTGAATACGGCGTGGACCCGATACACCGCGACGTTCCAGGTACCTGCCATCGCCGGAAAAATGAAGGGGGTCAACGACTGCCTGACGCTGTCGTTTGATTTACCGTTGAACGTTATGCAAACAGTCGATCTGACCTTGATTCAACTGGAGGAGGGCCCGGTTTCCACTCCCTTTGAGCAGCGATCTGTCGTTGACGAGTTGATGCTTTGTCAGCGTTATTTCGAAAAGTCTTTTGCGAGCGGACTTCCCGTCAAAGCGAATAACGGAACCAACACGTGTATTTCGACGTTCACCCAAGTTCCGGCGGGCAACACTGGCCAATACGGTATGACGATCGGCTTTCTGGTGCAGAAAAGAGTTCAGCCGACCGTCACTACTTATTGCCCGGCTGACACCAGCAATCAGGTCTGGAATCAGACGATGATGAAGGCTTGCACCGGCACCACACTGCAAGGTGTTACGGATCGCAGTATCTCGTTTGCCACAGTCACACCCGTTAACAGTGCGCCAGGCCAGACCTTGCAACTGGAATGGACAGCAGACGCAGAAATATAGGGGTTGAAACTCATGACTTATCAACTGACCGCAAGCGGTGTGTTGCGCATGGAGGATTCCGCGTTTATTCCGCAAGATCCCGACAACCGTGATTGGCTCGCGTATCAGCAATGGCTGTTATCGGGCGGCGAGGTGCTGCCAGTCGGTGAAACAGTCGAGGACGCGGTGCCGGGGAGCCCTCTGAAAACTCTGGCAAAAAAATGGCTGGCAGGTATTTCCCGTCAGTCGTGATATCAGTCAAAGGATATCCAGGGAGGATCAAGCATTATGCAAATAACCGAAAACAACTTAACTAACATCATGCCCAACGCCCGCACCCAAGCGGGCGTTTTTGTTTCTGCACTCAACACCGCAATGGCTCGCCGGCGCATCGACACACCCAAACGCATCGCCGCGTTTCTTGCGCAAGTCGGTCACGAATCCGGGCAATTGCAGTACGTACGCGAACTGGGCAACAACCAATACCTGAGCAAATACGACACCGGCACCCTGGCCTTGCGCTTGGGCAACACGCCCGAAGCTGACGGCGACGGGCAAAAATACCGCGGGCGCGGGCTCATCCAGATCACCGGGCGCAGCAACTATCGCCAGTGCAGCCTCGGTCTGTTTGGCGATGAACGCCTGTTGTCGCTGCCAGAACTGCTCGAACAACCGCAATGGGCGGCCGAATCTGCCGCATGGTTCTGGCAACAGAACGGCCTCAACGAACTGGCTGATCGCGACCAGTTCAACACCATCACCCGGCGAATAAACGGCGGGTTGAACGGCTTGCAGGATCGCCTGGAAATCTGGGCGCGGGCGAGGGCGGTGCTATGCCAATCCCCTGGCGAATGATTGGCTTACTCTTATTGGCCGTCGGCGCTTTTGTGGCGGCCTGGCAGTTTCAGGACTGGCGCTACGGCCGCCAACTCGCCGAGCAATCGCGTTTAAACACCGAAACGTTGAATCAACAGAATCTCGCCGCCGCCTCGGCGCAACAGGCCGAGCAGGATAAACGCCTGGCGCTCGAGCAACGGCTCGCGACCAGTGAACAAACTCACTATCGAGCACTGAGCGATGCCCAACGTGATCAGGATCGCCTGCGCGATCGCCTTGCCACTGCTGATGTGCGCCTGTCAGTCCTCCTCGACGCCGGCGATGTTGCCCAAGGCTGCAAACTGCCAGCCACCGCCAGCCCCGGCGGCGTGGATCATGCAGCCGTACGCGCCCGACTTGACCCGGCGCATGCTCAACGAATTATCGCCATCACCGACACCGGCGACCGCGGACTGATTGCCTTGCAGGCGTGTCAGGCCTATGTCAGAGCGCTCGCGCCCGAACATTTTGAATGACTCTGTGTCTTGAAAGCGCAACCGGCTCGTGTACGGTGGAGGCATTCCACACGATCCGGAGTGCGCCGTGAAAGAGATCACCCAATTGGCAGCTGAACTGGGCCGACGCCTGCAAGTGCTCAATGCCCATGTCACCACTGCGGAGTCGTGTACCGGTGGCGGCATCGCCGAAGCGATCACGCGGATTCCCGGCAGCTCGGCCTGGTTTGAAGCGGGTTACGTGACGTATTCCAACCGGCAGAAAACCCAGCAACTGAATGTGCCGACCGGGTTGTTCGAGACGGTGGGCGCGGTCAGTGCCGAGGTGGTCGAGGCGATGGTGCGTGGCGCGCAGGATAAAAGTCTGGCGCGATTTGCCGTGGCGGTCAGCGGTGTGGCGGGGCCGGACGGTGGTTCACCGAACAAGCCGGTCGGCACTGTGTGGCTGGCATGGGGCGTTGGCGAGACGGTGACCAGTGAGGTTCAACACTTCCCCGGTAACCGCGATGAAGTCCGCCGACAAACGGTGAAGGCCGCGCTAGAGGGGCTCCTGCGACTAGCGGCACGAGAAATCGAAAATCAGGGGTAGGCGATCCGCGAACGCTGTGGAATAATACTGGCTACTT
>Ga0160457_1000574_pt1 | contig 14988 bp, 7 predicted proteins | sample HID1972M_E6MG_FD_108242 | JGI IMG/M metagenome (GOLD analysis project Ga0160457, IMG submission 108242) | Enriched pill bug-associated microbial communities from UW Madison campus, WI, USA - HID1972M_E6 MG | ecosystem: Host-associated > Arthropoda: Insects > Digestive system > Unclassified ... | reverse complement strand
TTTAGGCTTGTTCCCCTTCCCGTTAAGGTAATCCGCCACACTGTTATAATTAGGATTAGACCTTATTTCCATAGGATTATTAATACCTATTTTTTTCAAAGGCCACCATGACCAGCCAATATTATTCTTTTCAAATAAACGTATCGCATCCGCAAACCATACATTTGAATTTTCACCTGTTTCGCCCAACCATACCGGAAGGTTATACTGATCCCTCATTTTCACGATATGGGCAACAGAAGCCTGATCATTGTAATTCCAGTATTTGTGGAAACTTAAAGCCATGTTCTTATCCCAGGCCGGCATAATTCCGTTATAGTTGTTTCCCCAGCCGTTTCCTTCAATAATCACCATATGTTTTTTATCTACAGCACGGATCGCTGCAGTAATATCTACCATCAGCTTTCTCAGCGGGATGTTCTTTTGCTCCTTCGTGCCGTTTTTATCTTCCGCCGGGTTTTCGAATCCCCAGTTGGGTTCATTAATAATATCATAGGCCCCGACCCAGGGCTCATTTACATACCTCTCCGCCAGTTTTTTCCATAAGGCAATGGTTTTTTTCCGGTTGGCTTCATTATCCCATAACGAGGGTTTTGAAGGGTCCCGGTCGGCGATATTCAGGTCGTTTCCCTGCCCGCCCGGTGCGGCATGCAAGTCTAAGATCAGGTACATCTGATTGGCCTTGCACCAGGACAGCAGACTATCCGTTAAAGCAAAACCTTTCTCCAGCCAGGTATCCTTACCAGCTACCGGTTCCTTGTCCACCGGCAGGGTATACAGGTTATAGTGCATAGGCAGGCGCACCGAATTAAAACCCCAGGCTTTCAGCGAATCAATATCAATCCTGCGGGTATGGTTAGCCAGCCACATATCATAAAATTCCTGCGTCTGTTCAGGCCCCATCAGCTCCTCTATACGTTCTCTGATCCGGTACTGCTGAGCTTCCTGGTTTATTTTCAGCATGTAACCTTCCTGCAGCATCCATCCGCCAAGGCCTATACCGCGCAATAATACGTTTTCTCCTTTTTCATTCACTATGTTTTTTCCGTCCGCGCGTAAAAAGCCCTGTGCCTCACCCTGGAATGAAACCAGCAGCAGCAATAGCAGGGAAAGCAGTGTTTCTTTATTTAATTTTAATGACATCATAATTTGATCTAAGGGATAAGTAAGAGTTTAAAGAATATCGATACTATATAAAGCAGAACGGCCGGTAACAAACAGCGTTTTATTGTCCCTGCCCGCAATAATTACATTAACCGGCCTTTCAGGAACATTGATCGGCGTCTTTTCCCGGCCATCTTTATCAAATACATAAATCTGCCCATCGGCGATATAAACATTACCCTCAGGGCCAACAGCTGAATTGTATTCACCTTTCTCTGCAAAATAGCTCAGCTCAGACAGATACCCCTCTTTGTCTGCCTGCAGCTTTACAGTACGTTTATCATATTCGTCAGTCAGGTAAACCGGCTTGCCAGGCCAGGCCTCTGCCAGGGAATTAGATCTGGCCAGGTCATACACAACCGGGATAACAGTGGCCCCATCGGGTGCTATAAACATTTCGGAAGGTCTTTTTACAGTTACCTCATTGAAGTCATGAAAATCCCTCCATCTGTTAGCAGGATATAAGGCTTTATGAATATTCGCCAGAGATCCCATTGGCACCTTTTTTAACAAATGCATAGTCTCTTCCGGCCGGCCGGGGTCCATTGCATAGACCAATGTGCCAAATCCTGAATTTCCCCATCCGCTGAAAGAAGTGCCGGATGCATCCTCCGGTACGGGGAACTCCTCTGCCTTTCCGTTAATTTTATAACCTGGCCTGGGCACATATTTAAAGACAACCAGCAGGTTGTCGTTTTTGTCGCAGGCAAGTGACAACGGCTCCCAGGGGAAATCAGCAATTAAACTTAGCGACTGCGTTGCTACAGACCATTTATAAATCCTGCGTAAACGTGATTCACTAAAGAAAATATTTCCCTTACTGTCTTTACAGATTCCATCAGCAAATTCAAAACCTTTAACCAGCTGTTTTACGCCGGCCGTATGTTTTTCACCGGCCTGTCCAGTCGTTTTTCCGCTAATGAATAACCGTGTAAATTCCCAGGGGCGTACTTCGGCAGCCGTATTGATATCGTATAACGGAAGCGTTGCCGTATATTTTGTCTGGCTATAATTATGGACATTAAAAAATTCTATATTTTTTGAACTCCAGGTCCTTATCGAATAGGGTGAGGGAGTATTTACGCGGATCACGCGGAACATATACAGGTTTGCAAAGACCATGTTGCTGCAATTCTCCAGCTCTAACGGCAATACATCTGAACTTTCACGGCTTTCTTCTTCCATCTGCATGGCATACACTTTCCAGTTCGCTACATTTTTGAAGCGCACTTCATTCCTTACATGGTGTTCTACCGACATCGCATAAATGCTGGAAGGCGTAGAAGTATTGGAGACATAAATGCCAGAACTGGCAAAAGTACTCGCCGTCCAAATATTTTTGAAGATACCGCCGCCACCATTTGTGATCCATAAACTCCAGTACTGTGTATCCCATGCACTGTCCATTCCCTGTAAAATACGGGAAGGCTGCTGGACGCCTGCGCCAGCATTGCGGGGCTGCTGAGGGCCGGGGTTAAGCGAGCCGTGGCCACCGATAAATTTCACATCGTTCATATAAGAGCCGGGGCCTGACATCCATTTGCAGGCAACAGCCCGGTTATTATACACCCCGGTATTCAAACCGATACCGGTTAAGATATTCCTGCCACCTTTCGGCGTTTCCAGTAAAGCCTTTGGCGGACCAAAACTTCCGAAACTTTCCGTGTTATCCGCAAGCAGGAACTGAGTGGCTATAGGGTTCAGACCAATCAATACCGTATTCTCTTTCAGCCTGATCGTTTCTGAGACCTTATACCAGCCCTGAGGCACATAAATTACCGGGTATTTATCAATAGCCTCCTGAATAATTTGCGTATCATCCGTTTGCCCGTCACCAACAGCACCAAGAGCCTTCAGGTTCGCCCAGGTCCGGATGGCAGGATACTGCGGGATATCCGTTGGATGCGCCTGCGGGAAATTAGTCAGTTTTTCGAAAACCTGCGTAGTTTTAAACGCTGGTACAGCATCAAGGTCAGCTATCTGCAGCCCATAAACAAAGTTCTTCACTTTATAAACCGGCCCATAACCAGGAGTGGTTTTGTGGCTGCGGCGGTAACTCACCAGGATAGGCACGTTCCTGCAATCCACATTTCTCAGCACAATCTGGTTAAAAGCATTGCCTTCATTACTGATCGTTATCGCAGCACCCCTTACCTGGTCAAACCGGCAATCTTCCATGAATAACTTTTCATGGTAATTTGAATCAATACTGATCACAGCAGGAACATTTTTCACGTTCATTCTTACAATAGTCAACCCTGCTTCCTGTGTTTTTATGGCAGCAATCCGCTGACCTTCAAAATAAGTATCGGCCATCATGAACTGCCATCCCGGGGAAGGTTTAGTCGTATAAATCCCATAATCGCCGCCATAAAAACGGACATCTTCCATTTCGTTGCCCACATCAAACATCCCGGCCTTACCTGTTCCGGTATAGATATCCACATGAGCAATGAAACTGTGCTGTGCATAATGTGTCCGCAGGGCCACCGCCTCCGGGTTTCCCGGTTCAATCTTCAGGTCAACATTAGACAACGCGCTATAAAAAGTACTTGCACCCGCATCCCTGACCGGCTGTCCCGGCTGGGTTATACTGCTGGTAAACCAGAACATATATTTTGCTTTGCCCTTATCAGCAGGGTCCGGCTGCTGGAAACCGGGAGAATTTTTGCCCAAAATAAATACAGGCCTGTTTTTACCATAACCGATCAGCCGCACAGCGGTAGGAATGTAAATGGTCTTACTGATCTTATAACTTCCTTCGGGAATGAAGAGCACACCAAAATTGAATTTTGACTTAACCAGGTTAACCGCCGCCTGAAGTTCGTCAGCAACATCTCTGCTGCCGTTAACCGGAATATTAAAATTTTCCGGCGTAAAATATACCGCATTAGGATCTTCCAGGCGCTGGCTGTAAAAAGATTTACTTTTAACCGGATCCGCCTTTAAGGAAAAAAGGGCAAACAGCATAAACAATAGGGTACTGATAATACGCTTCATGTTTTAAAAATTAAAGGCTACCAGATATAAGTCGCAACAGCTCCTTTGTCTAAAGCTGCGGTCACAATTTTTCCATCAAAACGGATATTAAAGGTCTTCGCCCCGGTGCCGCTATTGGCTACGATCAACACCTTTTTGCCGTCCGGTGTTTTAAAGGCCACATTAGGCAGGTCCTGTACTTCCGCCGAACTGATGCGTACGGAACCCGGGCGCACAAATTTAGACGCATGCGCAATGGCATAATAGGCAACATTCCTGTCCACACTATCTTTATCAATAGTTACCGCCCCCTGGCACATCGGACATCCGCCCCGGTCTGTAAAAGGTTTATTTTCCGGGTCCGCGGCAAGGTTCCATAACAAGACGTTTTTGCTCCAGTTGCGCGTAGCACCGATAATCAGGCGGCTTACCGGTGAAACAATATTGATCCCCTCTTCATTAGGGCGTTCAACCACCATTTGCTCAGTAAAATAAATGTTCTTGTCAGGATAGGCATCATGCACATCCGTCAGGGCTTCTATTTTTCCGCCATACAGGTGAAAACCGGAACCGTCAATATATTTATTCGCTTCAGGATCATTCAGAATGGTAATAGGATAATCCGGTCTGTCGGCATTATGGTCATATAAGATGATCTTAGTATCCAGACCGGCCTTTTTCAGCGCAGGACCAAAGTGAGACTTAATAAAATCAGCCTGGTCCGGGGCCGGCATCAGCAAGCTTGGATTATTGCCCGGGTGCAGGGGCTCATTCTGGATGGTGATGGCATCGATATGGATACCTTCTTTTTTTATCTCCCGGATATAACGGACCAGATACTGTGCATAGACTTCAAAGTATTCAGGTTTTAACATTCCGCCCCTGGTATCATAAGATGTTTTCATCCAGGCAGGCGGCGACCAGGGCGAACCCAATATTTTAATTGCCGGGTTAACAGCAAGGATCTCTTTGAGCACAGGGATGACATCTTTCCTGTCCGGACCCAGATCAAATTGCTGCAGCTCCATATCTTTTTCTCCTTCCGGAAGATCATCATAGGAGAATACCTTTTCATTCAGATCGGAAGCGCCGATACTGAGGCGTAAATAACTTACACCAATATTGTTGCCATCAACAGCAAATAATTCTTTGATCAGTGTTGCACGGCTTGCCGCACTCATTCTTACCATATGCATGGCACTTCCTCCGGTCAGGGCATAACCGAAACCATCTATGGTTTGATAACTTTCTTTATCATTTACCTCAATTACGGGGTTATCATTGTTTTTATTGCTAAAACTCAAAGCTTGTTTTTGTCTGGCAAATAAAACAGACCTGTCACTTTTGGTCAGCCAAAAGTCCATTTTTCCTTTTTGTGCAGCTGCCTGAAGAGTGGATACCGCTAATAATAATCCCAGCAGGGAAGAGAAAGAATTTACGCGCATGTGCAGATGATTTATTCCAATTGGGATTTTTGCTAAAAACAGGAGGCGAATGCAAACACCCACCTCCTGTCAAAAATTAAAAAAACAACGTATGTATTACAGAGACCCGCCCCATTCTTTGCTCTGTTGAATTTTGGTGTTGGCCAGTTCGTTGTTCGGGATCGGCAAGGTTTCATTTTTCCCTGCCACGAAACCTTTAAAACCGAGTTTTGCAGGTGCTAAACCCCATCTTACCAGATCAAACCAGCGCTGGCCTTCTGCAACCAGTTCCAAACGTCTTTCCTTCATGATATTATCCATTGTAGCTTCTACAGGGTTAAGGTGTACACGGTTCCTGACTGCGTTCAGCAAGATATAAGCGCGGGTGCCCGGACCTGTGCCGCCGCCGGATTTAATTGAAGCTTCGGCTTCCATGAGGTAGGTATCTGCCAGACGGATCTCATACATATCCTGGCCGAAATTCAGCTCCAGCTGCCCGATGGCTGCTTTGGTTGAGTTCCTGCCTGCATATTTTTCTACAAAATAACCCGTGTTGTCATTTGCATGTTTATAACTGACAATCCCCGCTTTTTCCAGACTGTCCAGATTTGCAACCGTAGGTTTGTTACGCGGATCGTAATGGATCAGATCAAACAGCTCTTTGGTAATCGGCATTACACTCCATCCCGAAACATAATCAGGTGCCTGTGCGGCAATTATCGGAACGTAATTCCTTGGGCCTACTAAAATACCCATCACATTACCTTCGCCACTGCCTACATTACTCCAGCTCATATTAGAAGTGGTATTGTAAACAATTTCCAGGATCGACTCTGAATTAAATTTATTGTTCACGTTCCACAGGTCGGCGAAATTATCCAGCAATTTATACCCGAAGGTATTGGCTGCCCCGGGGGTACCGTTTACCGCGGCAAACTCCGTAACTGCAGGGCCGTATTTTTGCTGATAAAGGTATACCTTGCCCAGTACGGCACGTGCTGCACCCTGGGTTATACGTCCGCCTTCTGTTGCAATAGGCACTGTAGGCGGAAGGACAGGTATAGCTTCTGTCAGGTCTTTTTCAATTTGTGCCCATACCTCTGCAGGCGGGGCCTGCACCACATCATACATTTGATCACCCGGAACAGGTTCTGTAAGCAAGGGTACATTCTTGAAGATTACTAACAGATCAAAATAGAAAATAGCCCTTAAAGCTTTTGTTTCTGCGATGTACCTGTTTTTTAAGGCATCATCCATAGAGATGTTGTTTATTTTCTGCAGGAAAACATTTGCCCGGTACACACCCGTAAACCCCTTGTTCCATAAATAGGAGGGCGCACCGCTAAGTGAAGTCACCGTATAGTTGTTCATGGCCTGCAGATCGCCCAGATCTGAAGGAGAGTCCCCGCCTGCATAATGGTCATCGGAACCGGATGAGAAAATGTTTACTTTAGTCAGGTAACCGGAAGACTGGTTCCCAAACTGATCATAAACAGACGTTAATGCCTGGAAGGCCTGGGCAGGTGTTTCATAAAAATCTGATTCAAGTACCCTCTCCCTTGGATTGACATCCAGCTGTTTCTTACAAGAGCCAAACAGCTGCATCCCGGCAGCAAGAGCGGCTATGTATATAATATTCTTTTTCATCGTACTTTTTAATTAAAAACCAACATTTAAACCAATCATAAACGAACGCGCCTGAGGATAGATACCTCTGTCAATACCAAGAACGGTACCTCCGATTTCGGGATCATATCCGGTATACTTGGTGAAAGTGAATAAATTCTCAGACATCAGATAGATACGGCATTTCTGGGCACCGATTTTCTGGATGGTAGCCCTTGGCAGGTTGTAACCCAGCTGCATTGTTTTTATCCGGAAAAAATCTCCGTTTTGCAGATATAGCTTCGTGAATTTGATGTAATTTCCGTTCAGGTCCTGTTCTACGATCCTTGGATTTGTATTAGAAGGATTGCCCGGTGTCCAGCGGTTCAGTATATCGGTCTGGTAGTTTCCGTAAGTCACATCCAGACGGCGGATACCCTGGAAGATCTGATTACCAGCTACCCCGGTACCGAACACCACAAAGTCAAAAGCTTTATAGCCTAAATTCACGGTTACCCCGTAAGTCATCTTTGGTATAGGGCTGCCAATGAAAGTACGGTCACCTGCTTCAATCGCATCATTGCCGTTCAGGTTGGCAAATTTAACATCCCCTGGTTTGGCGTTAGGCTGTAACACCACACCGTTTGGTGATTTATAATTGTCAATTTCAGCCTGGTTCTGGAAAATACCTAACATGTCATAACCATAAAACTCACCGAATGCATGGCCGATTTCTGTACGGGTAATGGCACCCATAGTCTGAAAAGTCTGCTGGTTATCATCAACAAACTGTATACCCGGCAAAAGTTTGGTCACCTTGTTTTTCAGGAACGAAGCATTACCGTTTACACCAAAGTTCAGTTCTCCGAAGGTTTTATGGTAACCCAGTTCAATCTCAACACCGGTATTCTGCATATCTCCGGCATTTCTGGCCGAATTTCCTGCCCAGCCCAGATAACCCGGAACCGGCGGATATTGTAAGATACCTACAGTTTTCTTCTTGAAATATTCGAAGGTTAAGTTAAAGTTCGTAAACAGGGTTGCATCAAAACCGAGATTTGTAGAACGTGTTTCTTCCCATTTCAGGTCCGGGTTAGAAGGGGCGGTAAGGCTCCAGCCGATGGAACTCTGGTCAGTTGTGCCAAACGTATAATTACGTCCGCTGCCCACCAGTGAAACATAAGAAAACTCACCTATCCTGTCATTTCCGGTTACCCCATAACCACCGCGGATCTTCAGGAAATTAACCGCTTTATTTTCCGGCCAGAAACTTTCCTTGGTAGGTACCCATCCTGCAGAAAAGGAAGGGAAATAACCAAATTTGTTATTGGAACCAAAGTTAGAAGAACCGTCCCTTCTGATGATACCGGTGAACAGGTATTTCTCATCGTAGTTATAAGTTACACGGGAGAACAGGGAATTTACTTTATGCAGCGTGCCGTCCGAACCATCAGCGGTCCTGTCTGTCGCAATCGGTTTATAGTTCAGGTTGGCATCGTCAAAATTGGTAGCAATGACATTATTGAAAGTTACATCTGTCCTGCGGACATTATTGTCCATGTAAAGGCCCTGGCCTACAATGATGTTAAAATTATGTTTACCAAGGATCTTGTTGTAAGCGATCGTATTTTCAAAACTATAAGCAATGGCATAATTCTGTATCCTGTGGAAGGACGCTTTTGTATTAGGCCCTGAAGAAGATAAATAATACAATGGAGTAAAGGCATCTTCTCCGTAGAAAGCTAATTTAGTACCCAGGGTTGACCGTATGGTCAGGTCTTGAATAGGCTTAACCTCCGCAAAAGTATTACCCACAATATTGTGGTCCCAGGTGAAGTTGCCCAAACGAGTTTGTATATACGCTAAAGGATTACTCATTTCCTGGCCAACAACAGGGGAGATACCATACGGGTTACCGTTCGGGTCTCTGATGATGTTGGGGATCGTATAGGGAGAGGCATTGATCTTCGCCGGATCAGTCTCCACTATCGGCGTAAGCGGATCAAGATGTATAGCAGAACTCAAAGGCCCGCCAAACTCACTGTTGGTATTGCCCAGACTGTTTAATACAGAGTGACTGTAACCCAGGTTTTCTCCGAAAGTCAGCCATTTTGCCGGTGTAAAAGTAGAGTTAATACGAACGTTGGCCCGGTTCCATGCTGAAATGGGGCTGGCGACGATACCTTCCTGGTCTATGTAACCAAAGGAAGTATAGAAAGTGGATTTCTCTCCGCCGCCGCTTACGCTGAATTCATGCGTCTGCCTTCTTGCATCGTCATTGAACACAGTGGATTGCCAGTCTGTGCCCACGCCATAAGAATCAGGATTGGCATAAGGTGCAGGCAATCCCGCATTTACTGCCGCTTCATTTCTGATCATGGCATACTGTGACGCATTCAGAAGATCTAATTTTTTTGCAGGGGCCGAAGTGCCATAAAAAGCATTGTAATTAATTGACAGGCCGCTTTTTCCGGCTTTGGTGGTCACGATAATAACCCCGTTTGCTGCCCTTGCACCATAAATAGCTTGTGATGCCGCATCTTTCAGTACCTCGATAGACGCGATATCGGACTGGTTGATATAGCCAATTCCCCCGTTATCAACGATCACCCCATCAACCACCCAAAGCGGGTCGTTGCTGCCATCCCTGGCAAAAGTAGTGTATCCCCTGATCCTCACTGTAGAGGCTGATCCTGGCTGTCCGTTACTGGTAGATACCGAAACACCTGCAGTACGGCCCTGTAAGGCCTGTTCTACCCTGTTGATCGGCATAGTTTCCAGATCCTTTGCTTTCACACTGGAGATTGAGCCGGTTACAACGCTTTTCTTTTGCGTACCATAACCCACAACCACTACCTCCGAAAGTGCTTTAGTGTCTTCAGATAATGACACATTTATTGGCCCGCTGCCAACCGGGGCCGTTTTGGTAATCATACCAACCAGTGAAAAAATCAATTTTCCCCCTGTAGGGGCTGAGATGGTGAAATTTCCGGCAGCATCTGTTATAGTGGCCCGGCTTGTGCCTTCCACTGTTACCGAAACTCCAGGCAGCGGCGCGCCGTCTGACTGATCTGTAACCTTACCTGACACCCTGATATCCTGAGCAAATAATACAGCAGGAAAGAGCCAGCAGGAGATTAAGAAAAAGAGTGTAAATTTTCCTTTCATACGTTAAAGATTAATAAGTTAATATTTGGTTTTTTAGGTGCGGATTTCTCGGGTAAACTATGGATGTTTACGCTGTCGTAGAGCTTTCATACGGTTTATATTTGGTTAGAAAGTGTTATTGTTCATTTAACACTAAGTCAAAGCTATAATTAATTTTCATAGCTTTTTCTGAAAATGTTAAAATATGTTAAATTTTATTTTAAGTAGTTGATTTACAGAACTATAAAATTCATTATGATGTTAAATTTACTGCATTTTTTCCTTATTATAGTAGTTTTCCGTGTAATTACAGTCCGGAATTTCTAAGGTGTTATTTGAACACTATGTTAAAATAGTATTAGTGTGTTTTTGTTTATAAAGATTGCTTCCCCGATACTAAAATCAGCGAAAATATTTAAGCGTATCTTTAACGTTTATACCAATTACCGGATAAAATAGTATTAAAATTGGCTTATGCCGATTATTCCAAACAATGTACTTTTTTTAGCGGATTATGCCTTATTTAAGAAGGAATTGTGCGCTTAAAATAATAACAGAAACCATTTTTATACATAATATTTAAAGCAGTAATCTTTGGTAATGCCCGCAGGATATTACTATTTTCGCAGGATCTAATCTTCCTTGAAATGTTAAAATATTTACAGATCTCCATCTCTTTTGCACTTGTTTTTTTTTGCTCCTGTTCTTCTGTGTACGTACCTAATGTACCCAATACGCCTATGTTAAGTGCAAAAGGAGAATTCAGCGGAGGTGCCCATATTTCCCTCAGGGGAAACGGAAATTTTAACGGTGCCTACGCCGTATCCAACCACTTAGGGGTACTGCTTAGCGGCGCCTATATGAAAAACGAACGGACACGTAAGGATTTTGAACACAAACTGATAGAAACCGGGTTGGGATATTTTGATACTTTCGGGCCCGATAACAACAGGATACTGGAAATCTACGCGGGCATCGGAAGCGGCAATACCCACCGCACTTACAGGGACTATGATGATGGAATGCTGCTGAGCACCGAGCTGCAGAATGTGGATTACAGTAAAACGTTTTTACAGGTCAATTACAGCTCTAAGAAAAACAACAATTTCCATTTATTCGGGAACAATTATCCCTTAAATTACGGAACAGCTTTGCGTATCAGTCATGTAAGCATGGATGCTTTTCTGATCAACGGGATAGCCCAGCCAAGAGAAGATAATATTTACCTGGAGCCCATTTTCTTTACCAGGATGCGTTTAAGCGATGCCGTGCAGCTGCAATACACCAGCAGCGGAAACTTTGGTTTAAAGAACAGGAAATATATGACCGCCGGAAATTCAATTTTCAGCATAGGTGCCGTGATCAATGTAGGCGGGGCGAAGAAAAAGAAATAAATTCAGGCAGAGCTCATATAAATACAGTATGACCGTTATAATCGGTCCTGAAATCCTTAGGTGTACAGCCTTTTTTGCTTTTAAAGATGCGGTTAAAATTAGCCATATTGTTAAAGCCACATTTACAAGCGATTTCTGCAACGGAATAATGCGTATCGATCAGCATACGGACCACGTGGCCAAGCCTTATCTCTGTAAGACTGTCCACAAAGGTATAGCCTGTTCTGTTTTTAATAAACCTGCTGAATGATGCTTCGGGCATATTTGCGACCTTGGAGACCTCTTTCAGGGTGATCTGTTTGCTGAAATTTGCATTCATAAATTCAAATACATTTTCAATCCTGCGGCTGTTATAACTGAACCGTTCTATATTGAAGGTTGAATCTGACAATACCTGCCTGTCTGCCACGGCAGACAGTTCGTTAAATATAGAAAACAAATCAAGAACAGCGCTAAAGCCATTTTTCCCACTCAGTCCGGTAATCTCCGGAGCCATATGCCGGACCGTCTCTTCAGGAAACAATAAGCCGCGTTTGGCCTCTTCAAATAATTGCCTGACCGGATTCAACTGGTTCCGCCTCAGCAAACGGTCGTCCAGCAGATCTTTGTGGAACTGTACCGTCACTTCCTGTATGTTATTACTGCTGCAATTGTGTGTAAACCACCCATGTGGTAAATTGGAGCCTATAAGCACCAGTTCAAAATCACTGATCACCTTAATGTGGTCACCAATAACACGTTTTGCACCCCCGCCGTTGAGAATCAGGGTCAATTCCATTTCTTCATGATTATGGACCGGAAAATCAAACCGGGATTTAATCCTGGAGAATACACTGAAACAATCACCCTGGGTTAAAGGGGTAACTTCTCTTACCATATCTATAGCCATGATCAAATTTACAATCTGCAGGGCATTGATCCGCTTATTTTTTAAAGTAGATATTGAAAGTGGTTCCTTTTCCGACCTCACTTTCGAGCGCTATCTGTCCGCCCATTGCTTCAATCTGGTTCCTGGTAATATATAAACCGATCCCCCTGGCTTCCTCATGGGAATGGAAAGTTTTGTACATGCCGAATACCTTGTTCCCGTGGAGGTTAAGGTCAATTCCAAGCCCGTTATCGGCAATCTGCAGCAATACCATAGTTTCCTTTTCTTCGGCCCTGATCGAAATGCAGAGGTTACGCTGCGGGTCCCTGTACTTGATCGCATTTGTCAGCATATTTAATAAGATGCTTTCCAGGTATGCAGGGAGGTGCTTTATATATAGCCGTTCATCTATATCTACATCAACTTCGGCCCCTATTTTTGTAAGGGTACAGTTGACATTCAATAATGCTTTTCTGGTTTCTGCGGCCAGACAAAGGCTCTTTTTATCTTCTTCTATACCATCATGCGTTTTAACCACATCATTCAGGTTAGCTACCGTTTCCCTGAGGTTCACCGCGTTTTGCCGCAATAATTTCATAATGGAAATTTTCTCTTCCTCGTCTTCCTCATCGGACAGCAGATCTACCATCATCTGCATATTACTGGCATGGGAGCGCAGGTTATGGGATACGATATGTGCAAAATTAATCAACCGTTTATTCTGGTCGTTGATAATCTCCAGGTTTTGCTTTCTTTCCTGTTCGGTTTGTTTCCTGGCGCTGATATTTTTATGGGTACCGATCATGGTAATCGGCGTACCATCAGCTGTCCATTCCACAATTTTACCCATTGCATCTATCCATATCCAGTGTCCGTCTTTATGTTTTACCCTGAATTCTATAGCCAGACGGGCTGTTTTGTGATGTAGGCAATGCATCATTGACCGGTCACAGACATCCAGGTCTTCCTGGTGGATAATTGCCCGCCAGTCATCCATTTTCTCTATTTTAAATTCATCGGCAGCATAACCCAGCATTTCAATACATTGTTCATTAAGAGACAGGTGGTCACCCCAGATTTCCCATTCCCAGACCCCGGAGTCTGTACTTTGAATAATGTGTTCTAAATGAAGCCTTTCCCTGATCAGCTGACTGATATTTTCTTTGTGCCGGGTAATATCCATGATCTGAAAGATAAAATACCGCAGCGCGCCGGAATGGCTGAATACCGGGGTAACATGCAGGTACCCCCAGATGATCCTGCTGTTTTTACCCAGATACCTCTTTTCTGCTGTATAACTTTCCGCTTCGCCTGAAAGCAATTTCTTAAAATTCTCAAGGTCTGTTCCCAGGTCATCCGGATGCATGATCTGCTGAAGGCCGATTTCCATCAGTCTGTCAGCCGGATAATCCAGCATACTGCATAAGCAGCGGTTTATTCTTATCCAATTCAGTTCAGTGGAAACAAGGGCCATGCCGATAGGAGCGAATTCAAAGGTATGGTGAAACTTTGCCTCGCTATCGGCAAGTCTGCTTATAAGGGACTTGGAGAAAGTGATATCCTGAAATGTTCCGTAAACTTTGCAGGGACTGCTATCGCTGAATTCGGCTCTGAAATAGATAATAGCCCATTTTTCTTTATTTTTAGCCGTAATAACTTTAAATTCTTCCGCCCTGGGCTCTCCTATGGCCAGCACTTCATCAACCAGCATATAGACTTTGCTTTGGTCTTCTTTATCTGCATGAAAATTAATAGCGGTTTCCAGGGTTGGTTCATAATTTTCATCTACTTCAAGAACCTGACGGATTACAGCATCCCAGAATAACTTACCGCTAGCTATATCAAACTCCCAGAAGCCTATCCGGGCCAGTTCTGTTTCATTTTCATAAACTTTAGGTTCCTCTTCCATTGTCATAAACTTGTTACTAGTCAGGCACCAGAACTAAATTTACGAAATAATGTTTTATACAATTGCTATTCGCATTTATTTTACTGTATAATTTATCCGGAGAAGGATTGGTTTCCGCTTTTTACTGACTTATGGCTATAAAGGCCTGGTTTCCATACTTATAAATAATTAACATGGATACAATTCAGGACACTTATTGCCGATTTCAGCCGGCCGGGTCCCATTTTTCCGCATTGGCTTAATTTATGATATAAGTAAATACCAAATATTTTGAAATGAGGACCTTTAAAATGGCTATCGGGAATGAGGACTACCTGGTGACTGAGCGGAACAGCCGGTCGGGTCTTTATGAGCTTTTTAGTTACAATGGCGGAAGCACACATATCATAGGAAGAAGCTGTAAAACCAACAATTGGATTTATATCAGTAAATCTCCTTTTTGTCCTTCCATTTGCCTGGAAGAGATCAGCAGACAACTTGAGAATTACCTTGCCTATA
>Ga0160457_1000573_pt1 | contig 14990 bp, 14 predicted proteins | sample HID1972M_E6MG_FD_108242 | JGI IMG/M metagenome (GOLD analysis project Ga0160457, IMG submission 108242) | Enriched pill bug-associated microbial communities from UW Madison campus, WI, USA - HID1972M_E6 MG | ecosystem: Host-associated > Arthropoda: Insects > Digestive system > Unclassified ... | reverse complement strand
TTCTTCCTATCGTCATTATAGCTGGCGGACTAGCGGGAATATTTACCGGATTGATTCATACAAAGCTAAAGATCAATCCTCTACTCTCAGGTATATTGGTAATGACGGGCTTGTACTCAATCAACCTCAGTGTAATGGGACGTTCCAATATACCTTTACTTAATTATAAGACCCTTTTTGATAGCTTTAATTTTATTGCTGATTTGAATTGGAATAGCTTAATTGTTCTTTTACTTATTGCGGCATTATTAATTCTTCTGATAGGTTATATTTTAAAATCAGATTATGGAATAACAATGCGCGCTACTGGTAATAGTGAAAAAATGGTAAGTGCATTAGGAGTTAATATTGACAGAATAAAAATAGTTGGACTTGGTTTTGCCAATGCATTGACTGCAGTAAGTGGATTTTTAATGACACAGTTTCAAGGCTTTTCAGATATTAATATGGGTATCGGTATTGTAATCGTGGGATTGGGTTCTGTAATAATTGCTGATACTTTTATTAATTGGATGAATATAAATTCAATTTGGATAAGCCTACTTTTGGTTTGTTTGGGTGCTATTCTATTTCAACTGGTTCTTGCGTTTACATTAAGTATAGGAGTTGATCCAACATTATTGAAATTAATTACTGCTTTGTTTGTTTTATCTATTGTTAGTTTACCGAGGTTTAATTTAATGAAGGTTTAGATGATTAAGTTTAACCATGTTTATAAGAGTTTTCATGTAGGAAGACCAAATGAGGTGGTCGCTTTGAAAGACGTGGATTTACATATTGCCGCCTCAGAGTTTTTAATATTAGTTGGCTCAAATGGTTCTGGTAAATCTACTTTATTGAATCTTATTGCAGGGAATATTTTTCCGACAAGTGGTGAAATTGAGATTGCGGGTCAAAATGTAAATAAGCTACCAGAATATAAGCGCAGTCAATGGCTGGCGCGGGTTTTTCAAAATCCACTACAGGGTACTGCCCCTGAACTAAGCATAGTAGAAAATTTTCGCTTAGCTTCTTTACGCACATCTCCCAAAAGATTAAAGATTGGTTTGAATGCTGCTTTCAAAAAAGAAATAAGTGAGCGTGTTGCGATGTTAGGATTAGGACTCGAGAACAAGTTGCAGCAAGCTATGGGCAGTCTTTCAGGAGGACAACGACAAGCTCTTAGTTTGTTAATGGCTGTGATGGCAGATATTAAGATTTTATTGTTAGATGAGCCTACTGCAGCTTTGGATCCCCGCTCGGCAAAGATTGTGTTGGAAACTGCTGACAAGCTTATTAAGGATTATTCAATAACTGCTATCATGGTTACTCATAATCTTAAAGATGCTCATCAATATGGTTCCCGAATTATACAGTTATATAATGGTGAAATTCTAAGAGATATTAGAAAGGATAAGAAAGAACTATTGAATTATGCAGATATGTATGACTGGTTTATCTGAAATTGTAAAAACAATTTAGGCAGATTATCCTTAAATTGGTATAAGTATTTTTGATGCATGGAATTTATAGATTATTACAAAGTTTTAGGTATTAACAAGTCTGCTACAACTGCAGATATTAAGAAAGCTTATCGTAAAGCGGCTCGAAAGCATCATCCGGATTTAAATCCTAATGATAAAGAGGCCGAAAAGAAGTTCCAACAAATTAATGAAGCAAATGAAGTATTAAGCGACCCTAAAAAGCGAAAACAATACGATGAGTATGGTAAGGACTGGCAGCACGCAGATGCTTTTGAACAAGCCAGGCAGTCGCAAGGAGCTTATCAGGGACAAAGTTATCAAGGAGAGGGAGGAAATCCTTTTGGTGGTTTTTCTGGTTCAACAGATTTTGGCGGACAGGATTTTTCAGAGTTCTTTTCCTCTATGTTTGGTGGTGGAGGGAGCTCTCGAACAAGACAAACGCAATTTCGTGGCAATGATCTAAAAGCGGAACTTCATCTCAACTTTAGAAAAGCAGCAGAAACGCACAAACAAAGTTTAACTGTTAATGGGAAAACGATCCGTATAACAGTTCCTGCAGGAGTGTCAAATGGTCAAGAGATTAAATTAAAAGGCTATGGAGGTGCAGGAATAAACAATGGACCTAATGGAGATTTGTATATAACTTTTGTTATTTCGGATGACCCTGAGTTTAAACGGATAGGAAACGATTTATATACTACGCAAGAAATTGATTTATATACCGCTATTTTAGGAGGTGAATTATATGTTAATACCCTTTCAGGAAAAGTAAAGCTAAAAGTAAAGCCAGAAACTCAGAACGGTACAAAGGTAAAATTAAAAGGAAAAGGCTTTCCCGTATATAAAAAAGAAGGCGAGTTTGGAAATTTAATTATTACCTATCAAGTAAAGATTCCGACTGGTTTGAACGAAGAGCAAAAAGAAGTGTTTAGGAAATTAGCTAATGAGACATGATATGGAAAGCTCAGTAATTAAAATCACAGAATATTGTAGTTATTATAAAATAGAGCCAGATTTTGTAATTTCTTTGGAAGGTGTAGGATTGATTGAAACGTTAATAATTGAAGGAGAACGCTTTATTCATGAAGAGCAGTTAAAGGATTTAGAACGATATATTACTTGGCATTATGATATGGATATTAATATTGAAGGGATTGATGCCTTAAGGAATATGCTATCTAGATTTGAACAAATGCAATCGGAGCTTTTACATCTTAAAGAGAAACTCCGGATTTATGAGTAAAATTTGTTGTCTTCTGCATGGCGATTAGTTAGTTTCCACCAAAGCTAAGATATTTTATCTCCGTGAACTCTTCTAAACCATGTTTAGAACCTTCACGTCCGATCCCTGATTGTTTTATCCCGCCAAATGGAGCTGATGCAGTTGATACCATTCCTGTATTTATTCCAACCATTCCTGATTCTATTTGTTCTGCAACGCGCCAGCAACGGTGAATGTCTTGACTATAAAAATAAGCTGCTAAGCCAAATTCAGTGTTATTTGCTAATTGTATGGCCTCCTCTTCATCCTTAAATCTGAATAAAGAAACTACCGGACCAAAGGTTTCCTCATGGGCAATAAGAGATTGGACAGAAACATCAGAAAGAACCGTTGGCTCGAAGAACAGATCTTTTATGACTTGGCCACCAATACGTATTTTTGCTCCATGTTCAGTTGCATCTTGTATATGTTGCTGAACCTTTTCCAATCCTGCTTTATTAATTAAAGGGCCAACCGTTACATCCTTCTTTAGGCCATCACCGGTTTTTAATTTACCGACTGCTAGGGTAAGTTTTTTTGTAAACTCTTCGAAAATAGAATCTTGCACCAGAAAACGATTTGCTGCAACACAGGTTTGGCCTGAATTTCTAAATTTTGCAACAATGGCCCCCTTCACAGCCTCATCAATATTGGCATCGTCAAAAACTATAAATGGTGCATTTCCCCCTAATTCAAGAGACACCTTTTTGATAGTTTCAGCAGCTTGTGACATAAGAATTCGCCCAACCTGTGTTGAGCCGGTAAAGGAAATCTTTCTCACTAATGCATTGGTGCTTAGTTCTTTTCCCATGCCAGAGCTGTCTTTTCCGGTGATCACATTTAATACACCTTTTGGGAAACCTGCTTCTTGCGCAAGCTTGCCTAAAGCCAGGGCTGTAAGTGGAGTTTCTGAAGCGGGACGGAGTACAACTGAACAGCCTGCAGCTAGTGCGGGCGCAACTTTCCTTGTAATCATGGCTAGGGGAAAGTTCCATGGAGTAATGGCAGCAACAACGCCTATACCTTGTTTGATAGTTACAATACGATTTGCGGGATTCGAAGATGGAATTGTTTCTCCATAGGCACGTTTTCCCTCTTCCGAGAACCAAGATATAAACGAAGCTCCATAACTGATTTCACCATAGCTTTCTGTTATTGGTTTTCCGCATTCTAAAGTCATGATCTCAGCAAGCTGATCTTTGTTTTGAATGATAAGTTTATACCAGGAATATAGTAAATCTCCTCTTTCTTCAGCGGTAGTATCTTTCCAGCTTTTCCACGCTTTATCTGCAGCTTTTATTGCTTGCCTTGTTTCATTAATGGTTAAATCAGCTACCTTAGCTATAATAGTACCATTAGCCGGGTTAATAACATCAAATGTATTCTTGCTGCTTATCCATTTCCCATTTATTAATGCGTCGGTAATGAGAAGATTATTTGTTGCTTTCATTCTATTTATTTCTATTGAAGAAGAGGGGTTCTTCTAATTTTTTCAGAAAGGTTAAATTTACTAATTTAAACCAATAACTTTATAGCGATTTCATTTCAAACATTCATGATTAAGTATTTGTTTTTATTCGTTTTTTGTTTTCTCTCGCTTGGCATGTATGCTCAAAGTAATGATACTCAGAATGAAGTAAAGCCATTAACTTATCGTGAACGCCTGGATTCTATCAGGATTGCCAATATTTTGGAAAAGAAACGAGTGGATGATTCAATAAAGCATATTGAGGATTCACTCCAGATGCAATGGGTTAAAATGCCTGATGCCAATCGTCCTAATCTTTTTCTGGATAGTTTAAAGGACTTGTATACTGTTAAGAATGGTGATTTTTTCACTTGGCATAGTCAGTTCAAAGATACAATGGAGCATCTTAAAGCAGGAGCTCCAAAGCGCGGCCGGGATAGCTGGATAATGGGGGTTATAATTGCACTGCTCTTGTTTTTTGCCATCATTCGTGTTACCTATCCTAATGAGATAATGGTAATGGTTCAGGGCTTTTTTAATAACAGGGTATTAACTCAGATAAGTAAGGAAGAGAACCTGTTTAACTCATGGCCATTTGTCTTCTTATATTTGCTATTTGGGTTTACAATCGGTCTTTTTCTGTATTTGGTAAGTACATTTACACAGTTAGGAGGTATAGCAGAAGGATTTAACCTATATCTCATATTTTCTCTGAGTATTCTTGTTTTGTTTACTTTAAAGATTGTAACATTAAGATTTATAGGCTTCTTATTTGATGTTCCGAGGTTAGTGAGAGATTATGTTTCCATTCTTTATTTAAGCTATTTTAATACGGCTCTAATGTTTTTGCCTGTCGTAATTATCATGGCTTTTTCGCCTAAGAATTTGGTTGGTTCCTTTATGATATTTGGAGTTCTTATACTTGCCGTTACCTTCATTGTGCAGGTTTTGCGAGCAGGAGCCTCAATATTTAAAACGTATTCCCTTTCAAAGTTTTATTTATTTCTGTATCTTTGCACCCTTGAAATAGGTCCCATTCTTATTTTAGTGAAAATATTAGGTTTTTAATAAAAATTATAAAAATGCCAGAACCAGCAGATAGAGCAAAGAAAGTAAAAAGCATTTTGGTAACTTTACCAAAACCTGAGAATGAAAAGTCTCCTTATTTTGTACTTGCAAAGAAATATAATTTAAAATTAGATTTTAGAGCTTTCATTCATGTAGAAGGTGTTCCGGCAAGAGATTTCAGAAAAGAAAAAATAGACCTTGCTACCTTTACAGCTGTAATCTTTACAAGCAAAACTGCCGTAGATCATTTTTTCAGAATATGTGAAGAGATGCGCTACGATGTTCCTGCTGATTTAAAATATTTCTGTCTTTCTGAAACAATAGCTCTTTATCTTCAAAAATATATTCAATATCGTAAGCGAAAAATATTCTTTGGTAAGCAAACAGCACATGATTTAGAAGATATTCTTAAGAAACATGCTAAAGAAAAGTTCCTTTTCCCATGCTCAAATGTTGCCGGAGAGGAAACTCAAAATTGGCTTACAGAGAATGGATATAATTTCACTCCGGCAGTTTTATTTAAAACGGTAGTAAGTGATTTATCTGATTTGAAGGACGTCTTTTATGACATTATTGTTTTTTTCAGTCCCTCAAGTGTTCAATCTCTTTTTGAGAATTTCCCGGATTTCGAACAAAAAGATACACGTTTGGCAGCATTTGGAGCAAGTACTCATCAGGCAATTTTAGATCGAGGTTTGATCTTAGATATCGCGGCTCCAACTTCTGAAGCACCAAGTATGACCATGGCAGTTGAACAATACGTTACACAGATTGTTAAATAGATTATTGAAGTTTGGACTCCTGTTGACTGAAGAAATGACGGAGTTTCTCTATCTGGCTTCGGTTTAATACCTTAAGTAAATCATCCTCAGTAGATTCACGGATTCGTTTAACCGACTTAAACGTTTGTAAAAGTCTTTCAGCAGTTGCTTTTCCTATTCCGGGAATGGATGTAAGTTCCGTCTGAAAAGTCTTCCTGCTTCGCTGATTCCTGTGAAAGGTAATACCGAAGCGATGTGCCTCATCTCTCAATTGCTGAATGATCCGTAAAGTTTCTGATTTTTTATCCAGGTATAGTGGAAATTGATCACCGGGATAGTAAATTTCTTCCAGTCTTTTTGCAATTCCTATAATTGTTACTTCCTTCTCAATACCTAATTTCTTTAAGCTCTTTATGGCGGAGGAAAGTTGACCTTTTCCGCCGTCGATTACAATGAGTTGAGGTAATGGCTGCTCTTCTGCTAACAGTCGTTTATATCGTCTGTAAACTGCCTCCTCCATGGTCTTAAAGTCATCAGGTCCCTCCACAGTTTTTACATTAAAATGTCGATAATCTTTTTTTGATGGTCGGGCATCTTTAAAGACAACGATAGCAGATACCGGATATTTTCCCTGAAAATTTGAATTATCAAAACATTCAATATATTGAGGGAGCTGATTCATACGTAAATCCTTTTGCATTCTTTCTAAAATGCGATTGGTGCGACTTTCTGGATTTAGTTTTTCATATTGTTCTAGCTTTTCCTTTTTAAAATACAGCACATTCTTTTGAGAAAGTTCTAGTAATTTCTTTTTATCACCTTGTTTAGGTACAGTAAATCTTAAATCTTCGGTATTCTCTATTTCCAATTTAAAGGGGACAATTATTTCTTTAGAGTCGCTTTCAAAGCGACTTCTTAATTCAGGAATTGCAAGTGCAAGGAGTTCTTCGTCACTCTCATCTAAACGTTTCTTGATTTCCATGGTTTGCGTCTGAATAATAGCGCCATTCATTATTTTCAGAAAATTAACAAATGCAATCTCTTGTTCAGATGCAATACTGAAAACATCTAGGTTACTTAAAGAGGTATTTACGACGGTCGATTTACTTTGATAATTGGATAGTAATTCAAGCTTTTGTTTGATTCTTTGAGCGTCTTCAAAACGTAGATTTTTAACTGATATATCAAGGTCCTCCTTTAGCCGATTAAGAACTACAGCTATTTTCCCTTCCAGGATATTGTGGATCTGTTCGATATTAGCCATATACTCTTCCTTCGTTTGGAGGTTTTCACAAGGACCCATGCAGTTTCCAATCTGATATTCTAAACAAACTTTGAATTTACCTTTTAATATATTCTCTTCTGATAGTTTTAGGTTGCATGTTCGTAATGGAAAGAGTTCTTTTATAACTCCTAATATAGCATGCATCATGCTTACAGAAGCATAGGGACCATAATACTTTGATCCATCTTTAATGATTTTTCTTGTCCAGAAAATTCTTGGAAAGGGCTCGTTTTTGATAACAATCCATGGATATGTTTTGTCATCTTTCAGCATTACGTTATAACGTGGCTGATGTTTTTTGATCAGGCTGTTTTCGAGTAGCCAGGCATCAATCTCAGTATCTACAATTGTAAAGGTTATTTTATGAATCTTTTTGACTAGAACCCGGGTTTTTGTATTAAGGTTCTGGTCATTTACGAAATAAGAATTGATGCGATTCCTGAGATCCTTTGCTTTCCCAATATAGATCAGGTTATTCTTAGCATCCCAATATTGATAAACTCCGGGTTTATGCGGAATATTACTAATTGTCTCGCGATAGTTGAATGATGTCATAAATTTTCTCCGCTACCAAAGTTAGGGAGCTCATTTTGAATTAAAGACTGATTTGCATTTAAAATTCTTCGCATTAGTGTCATAATTCGCTTCCTTTTACTTACTATCGAATAGTATTGATATTTTTGTAGAGTTCAATTTGTTAAATTCTATGCTGCGTAAACCGCTTTTTCTTTTTTATTTTCTCTTTTTTTATGCTGTAACGCAGCTTATTTGGTGGGGTGTACTTCTTATACAGATTGCCCCTCAAAGAAAAGGAATGTTTATTGGAGAGGCGATTTTCTTTTTTAGCATCTTCATTTTCGGTGCTATTAAACTGAAGCGAGCTTTTGAGCGTGAAAAAAAACTTCATCAGCAGCAACATAATTTTATGCTTTCAGTCACGCATGAACTAAAGTCTCCGCTTGCATCTATAAAGCTTTATATCCAAACTATATTAAAAAGAGAGTTAGATAAGGATCAACAACAGCAGTTTATGCGAAATTCTCTGAAAGATATTGAGCGGTTAGATGATTTAGTTGAAAACGTATTAATTGCTACTAAGTTGGATAGTGTGCAAGTTGAGCTTCAAAAGGAACCATTTAATTTTTCTGAAGCTGTGACTAAAATTTCTGATCGTTTGCAGGTTTACTCTTGTACTACACAAAGTATAAAATTAAATGTTGAGAACGATATCTATTTGAGAGGTGATAGTTTTGCACTATCTTCGGTTGTGACTAACCTTTTGGAAAACGCCATTAAATATTCTCCTCCTTGTGAGCAGGTTTCAGTTAAATTATATCGGGAAAAGGAAGAGGTTATCTTGTCGATAGCTGACTTCGGTATTGGAATCCCGGAAAGTGAGAAGAAAAATATTTTTAATAAATTCTACCGTGTTGGAAGCGAAAATACTCGTAAAACAAAAGGCACTGGCTTAGGATTATATATAGTGAAAACTGTACTTGATAAACATCAGGCACAAATTAAGGTAAAGGATAATAAGCCTACAGGAACTATTTTTGAAATAACATTTAATCATTATGCAGCAAGCTAAACAACGTATTCTTCTCGTCGAAGACGAAGAACATTTACTCGAAGCAATTAAGTTAAACCTGGAAATGGAAGGCTACAAAGTTAGTACTGCCACAGATGGTAAAAAAGCGTTGAAAATATTTAAAGAGGAGCGTTTTAATTTAATTATCCTAGATGTAATGATTCCCGAAATTGATGGGTTTCAAGTTGCTGAAACAATTCGCCTTGAAAACACAGAGGTGCCAATTATGTTCCTGACTGCAAAAAATACCAGTGAAGATCGGGTAATGGGGTTGAAGAAAGGCGCTGATGACTATCTTGTTAAACCATTTAATCTGGAGGAATTAATTCTTCGTGTAGGAATTCTTGTTCGCAGAGGATTAACAGGCAATGATTTGAAAGAAGTAAACTCTTTCAAGATAGGCGATAAAACCATTCATTTCAATTCATTTGAATTGCATCATGCCGACGGTAGCATTACTGCTTTAACAAAAAAGGAGACTATGCTGTTAAAATTACTTGTAGAACGAAAAAATGAAGCTGTATCCAGAGAGCAGATCTTAGAAACTGTATGGAATTATGATGTATATCCATCTACCCGTACCATAGATAACTTTATCCTAACATTCCGTAAATATTTTGAACCTGATCAAAAGAATCCGATTTATTTTCATTCGATTCGCGGTGTAGGATATAAATTTACAGACCACACGTAATCCAGATTAGATGATGACATCCAGATGGCGATGGATAATTATTGTTATTGCAATGATGCTTTTAGCATGGGCGGTATATCATCGGTCGTATCAAATAGGTTCCTTGCTGATAGCCATAGTGACATATATGGTTTGGTCTCATTTTAAAGAGGGAACCGTTGTATTAGCCTCAGAAGCGTTTCAAAAGAAAGAATATGATAAGGCTAGAAAACTTCTGGCCGATATTAAAAATCCCGAATATTTAAGAAGGAAACGAAGAAGCTATTATGAGTTTATAAGCGGTAATTTATACCTGCAGCTTCTGGACGATAATTCGGCTGAACGTCATTTTCAGATAGCATCTCGTATGCCATTCCGCAGGCCAAATGACAAGGCTATTGTATTTGTACATTTGGCAAATATAAACCTAAGAAAAAAAGATTATGAACGCGTAAGAGCTTATCTGGCTAAAGCTTCTGAATTAGAAGTGAGTTCAAGAATTGCACAGATTATTAATAGAATAGAAAACGAAATACCAAAGAAGTGAATCAAAACGTAGAAAACAGTCTGTTTATTCGTGCTGCGCTTTCGCAGCAAACTGAGCGTCCGCCAGTGTGGATGATGCGTCAAGCTGGGAGGTTTATGCCCGAGTATTGGGAAATTAAAAACAAATACTCCTTTCTTGAAATGTGTAAAACTCCTGAAATCGCTGCCGACGTAACCATGTTGCCGGTTAATCTGTTAGGAATTGATGCTGCAATACTGTTTTCAGATATATTAGTTACCCCTGAAGCAATGGGTGGTGACTTAAGTTTTAAGGAAGGAGTAGGGCCAAGGTTCTCAAATCCTGTGCGCAATAGAGCAGAGGCTGAAGCTTTAGAAACCGATGTTGTTGATAAGCTGCAATATGTTGCAGAAGCAATTAAAGAAATTCAAAGCAGGTTAAACGGCTCAATTCCGTTAATCGGCTTCGCCGGAGCTCCATTTACCATATTAAGTTATTTAATTGAAGGTGGGTCTTCCAAGGATTTTAAGAAAACGAAATATCTTCTTCATAATGATCCTGAATTAGCTCATTTTATCCTTGCTAAAATAGCTAAGGTGACGATCGATTACCTGAACATGCAGATCGATGCCGGTGTAAATGCTTTGCAGTTATTTGACAGCTGGGCACAAGCACTTTCATGGGATGACTATAATGAATTTTCACACCAGTATAATAAAGAAATACTCTCTAAATTGAATCGTAAAGGTGTGCCGATTATTTCATTTGCAAAGGGAAGTTCTGTTTTCTATCCTTTAATGGTTGAATCCAAGCCTGATGTGATCTCTGTGGATTGGAATGCAAACTTGAGAAATTTAAAAGATTCCCTGCCAGCCGGAATTGCAGTTCAAGGAAACTTAGATCCGTATATCTTTTATGCAGATAAGCCAGTGATAAAGAAACGCATTGAGCAATTGTTTGAAAGTATGCGTGGTGTAGATGGATATATATTTAACCTTGGACATGGCATTATGCCTGATTTCTCATTCGATAAGGTAAAATATGCAGTAGATTTAATTAAAGAATTTAGATATTAAATTGTTATCGTGATTTACCTATACGCTAAATCTATCCATATCATTTTTGTCATTTGTTGGATGGCCGGACTTTTCTATATAGTCCGGCTATTCGTTTATCATACTGAAGCAAAGCTGAAATCAACAGACGAATACACGATTCTTCATAAGCAGTTTATAATTATGGAGAGCAAACTGTGGTGGGTAATAACAACTCCTGCGATGTATCTAACCATAGTAGCCGGTGTGGTTATGTTTTATATTAATCCAGCACTTTTACAGACCCCATGGATGCATGTAAAGCTGGGTTTTGTATTAGCCCTGATTATCTATCATTTTATTTGTCAGCGTATTATGAGGTCCTTAAAAGAAGAGGTTAGCAAGTGGACTTCAACACAGCTTCGATTATGGAATGAGGTTGCTACGATTATACTGTTCGCGATTGTATTTATTGTGATATTAAAAAGTGCTGTTAACTGGATTTATGGTTTAGTAGGCTTAATTGCTTTGTCCGTTCTGTTAATGATAGCTGTTAAGATTTATAAACGTTATCGTAATAAAGCTTCCTAATATAGTATCGTAAATTTAAATTCAAGAGGTTTAAATTTATGGATCAGTTCCCGAATAAAGCTATCTCCATATTTTACGTAATAGGGCCCAAAGTTCTCTATTCTTTCTTGCAGAACGCCACCAGGAAAAAGTTTTTCCTTTATGCGCTCAATCTGGTTTAGAGCTTCCTTGTAATTGTTTTGATCTGCCTTTAAGAGTTTCTTTTCCAGTCTGTCAATGGCTTTTTTCAATCGGGCTTCAATGGCATCCGTACTTGGGCCTAAAGTAGGATCTATTTTATAGGCTCTAAGCTTAATCTTCTCGAATAGAGATGTAAATTCCAACCACTCATCATTTAAGTTTAAACGATGCTTGCTATGCACTCGCACATATTCTTTCTTTAAGACTTCTGTATTCTTGAAAATGCTTTTGTAAGTAAAATTAAGCCGATATATCTTTTCACCTAACGTGCCATCTGCTATCATTGCAGAGTTGCGAGGTATTAATATTGGGAAATCTATTTGATAATGATCAAAAACACCCTTCAATTGCATCCAATAGTTTATTTCTGCACCCCCTCCAATATAAGCTAAGTTAGGAAGGATGATTTCTTGATAAACAGGACGCATAATAACATTCGGACTAAAGCGCTCCGGATGTTTTTCTATTTCTTTAAGAAGTTCGTTTTTAGAGAAATATCGTTGTTGATTAAGAATCTCATATTTCCCGTCTCTATTTAAAATAATTCGTTCGCGATAATTATCTTTTAAGTAGAAAAAGTTGATATCTCGTCCATGAACCTGTGTTTTGAAACCAGCATCTGAAAGTTCTTTCGATGTCTTTTCAACTTCACGAGAACTATTTTGTTCAAGGATATCCTCTTTAATCACAGGGATAAAGAGCTGTTTTAATTCAATTTGGTCGGCATCTATTACTACCAGTCCATAATCTCCAAATAACTGATTAGCCAAGCTGCGAGTAGCATCAGCAAGATTGGATTGTCCCAAATAAGCCTTTTCTATTATTTGTGCTAATTTATAAGAGTTTTCTGATAGGCCTAATATGTTCTGGTAAGTTTGTACTGCCTCTTTAATATCAGAAGTAGATAGGCGTCCGGTAGCTCCACTTGCTTCTTTATTCCACTTGATAGTATGTCTGGAGATATGGGTATGGTTAATTTCTTCAAAATCATGATCCTCAGATGCCATCCAATAAACAGGAATGAAATTGCTTGATGGAAATTGATCTTTTAAATCCATTGCCAATTTAATAGCAGTGGCTATTTTGAAAATAAAATATAAAGGCCCTGTGAAGATATTTAATTGATGACCGGTTGTAATTGTATAGGAATTGGGTTCATTCAGCAAATTAATATTCGCTAAAGACTCCCTAGATGTCTGACAATTCTTCTGTTGCTCCAGAAGAGCATTAACTAATACTTTTCTGTGTTTAAAGGTCTTGCTATTGATTTGCTTAGTGAATCCTGCTTCATCCGGCCTGTTACCATAAAAACCTGATAGATTTTCATTGTTCTCGAAATAGTTGAGTAATAAGGACGAAAAGCTGAGAGTATCGCTGTAATCAATATAAGTTGCCTTCATATTGCAAAAGTAGTATTCTGAGGTTGAGTAAAAAGTATATAATGATTATTTTACAATTGAACCATGTAAATCAAAATCATCCGCTCGATTAATTAAAACGTTCGCATATCTTCCCACCGTAACATAACTATCAGCCTTTGCAATTAATACCTCATTATCAACCTCGGGTGAATCAAACTCAGTTCTACCAACAAAGTAATCACCTTCAACTCTATCGATCAAGACCTTATATGTCTTGCCTATTTTTTGTTGATTGATATCATAAGAAATTCCTTGTTGAATTTCCATTATTTGTTCTATCCGAGCTTCTTTAATTTCGACTGGAACATCATCAACCAAACTATGCGCATGGGTGTTCTCCTCATGTGAATAGGTAAAACAACCTAAGCGATCAAATCTACTTTCAGCAACCCATTCTTTCATCTCCTCAAAGTCTTGTTGGGTTTCACCCGGATATCCACAGATTAAAGTAGTTCTTAAAGCAATGTTCGGAACTTTATCGCGAATCGCGCTTACAAGATCAAGTGTTTTCTGTTTGGTAATACCTCTACGCATTGACTTGAGCATATTGTCAGAAATATGCTGTAATGGCATATCTAAATAATTGCAAATATTGCTTCGTTCATTCATCGCATCTAGAATATCCATAGGGAAACCTGAAGGATAAGCATATTGCAGTCTTATCCATTCGATGCCTTCAACATCAGAAAGATTACGCAATAGGTCTGCCAGATTTCGCTTGCCATAAATATCTAAACCATAATAAGTTAAATCTTGAGCAATTAAGATAAGTTCTTTGGTGCCATTTTTTGCTAAAAACTTCGCTTCCTTCACTAAATCATCTATTGACTTTGATACGTGCTTTCCGCGCATCAATGGAATTGCACAAAAGGAGCAAGGTCGATTACAGCCTTCTGCAATTTTAAAGTATGAAAAGTGTGATGGAGTGGTTAGCAAACGCTCTCCTACTAACTCATATTTATAGTCAGCGCCGACAGATTTTAATAAATTCTGTAAATCATTGGTTCCAAAATAATTATCAACATTTGGAATCTCTTTCTCTAATTCGGGTTTATATCTTTCTGAAAGGCATCCGGTAACAATTACCTTTTTTAATTTTCCTTCGTCTTTTAAGGCACTATATTCCAGAATGGTATCTATTGATTCTTGCTTGGCATTATCAATAAAACCACAAGTATTAATTATTACGATATCATCTTGCTGCACATCATCCGACTCATGTACAACCTCCATTTTGTTGCCTTGTAGCTGGCCCATTAATACCTCACTATCGTGAATATTTTTAGAACACCCTAAGGTAACTACATTTATTCTCGGCTTTCTTTGGATGCTCGCGTCCACTATCTTCGTTTTCATCCTATTTAAATAGAGAGTTTACAAACTCATTTTTATTAAATAACTGTAAGTCATTTATTTTTTCTCCAACACCAATATATTTTACAGGTATTTTAAACTGATCAGAAATACCAATAACTACTCCACCTTTTGCAGTACCATCTAATTTTGTAAGTGCTAAAGCATTTACATCTGTAGCTTCTGTAAACTGCTTGCATTGCTCAATAGCGTTCTGTCCGGTAGACGCATCCAGAACCAAGAGTATTTCATGAGGAGCATCTGGTATAACTTTCTTCATTACATTTTTGATCTTGGTCAATTCGTTCATTAACGCAATTTTGTTATGTAAGCGTCCTG
>Ga0160457_1000570_pt1 | contig 15057 bp, 14 predicted proteins | sample HID1972M_E6MG_FD_108242 | JGI IMG/M metagenome (GOLD analysis project Ga0160457, IMG submission 108242) | Enriched pill bug-associated microbial communities from UW Madison campus, WI, USA - HID1972M_E6 MG | ecosystem: Host-associated > Arthropoda: Insects > Digestive system > Unclassified ... | reverse complement strand
TAATGACACGCTCACAACAATATAAAACAAATGGCCTCTCTTCTAATGAGAGGCCATTTGTTTTATATTACGTGATAATAGCCTCCTTCGTGACATATGTGAAGGATCGGTAAACTATTCCGGTCTTTTAAATGAAAACTACATTTTGCCCTGAGGCATTTTTGGCATTCCCCGCATCAGTTTAGCTGCGGCTGCAGGATTAGAAAATTGCTTCATTACTTTTCTCATATCCTCAAACTGTTTGATCAGTTTAGTCACCTCTTCCAGTTTATTTCCTGATCCGTTGGCAATCCGTAAACGCCTGCTCTGCTGTATACTGTCAGGGTTTTCACGCTCATATTTCGTCATGGACTGAATAATGGCCTCTACATTCTTGAAAGCATCATCTTCAATTTCCACATTTTTCATCATTTTGCTTACACCAGGTATCATCCCCATCAGGTCTTTCATGTTACCCATCTTTTTAATCTGCTGGATCTGGTTGTAAAAATCATTAAAATCGAACTTGTTCTTGCGGATTTTCTTTTGCAGTTCGGCTGCTTCCTTAGCATCAAATTGCTCTTGTGCACGTTCCACCAGGGAAACCACATCACCCATGCCCAGAATACGGGAAGCCATCCTGTCCGGATAGAACACATCAAGGGCTTCCATCTTTTCGCCTGTGCCGACAAACTTAATAGGCTTGTTCACCACAGATTTTATAGAGAGGGCAGCACCACCGCGGGTATCGCCATCAAGTTTAGTTAAGACAACACCTGTAAAATCAAGCCTGTCATTAAATGCTTTTGCAGTATTAACCGCATCCTGTCCGGTCATGGCATCAACTACGAACAGGATTTCATGCGGTTTAGTATTTAATTTCACATCAGCGATCTCATTCATCATCTGTTCATCGATCGCTAAACGACCGGCAGTATCAATGATAATCACATTATGGTTTGCTTTTTTTCCTTCCGCAATACCTTCCAGCGCAATGGCCACCGGATCTTTAGACTCTTTGTTTGCATAGACAGGAACGCCGATCTGCGTACCCAGAACCTGCAGCTGGTCTATCGCAGCAGGACGGTACACATCCCCGGCAACTAAAAGTGGTTTTTTACCTTTACTTTTAAGGAAGTTAGCTAATTTTCCGGAGAAGGTCGTTTTACCGGCACCATTTAAACCAGCTATCAGTATAATTGTTGGATTTGTCTTTAAGTCTAACTCTGTGACCTCACCGCCCATTAGCGCCGTAAGTTCATCGTTCATTACCTTAGTGAGCAACTGGCCCGGAGAAACCGCCGTAAGCACGTTTAATCCCAGGGCTTTCTCCTTTACTTCATCAGTAAAGGTCTTTGCTGTTTTATAATTTACATCGGCGTCCAGCAAGGCTTTACGAATTTCCTTCATCGTCTCCGCCACGTTGATCTCTGAAATGCTTCCCTGTCCCTTTAGAACTTTAAACGCGCGATCTAATTTATCCTGTAAATTTTCAAACATTTTGTTTACTCCTTAGTGTTCAAATTGTAAGCAGCAAAGTTATTAATTTTGCCCAAAGAAAGGAACATCGTTAAACCTTTATTAAGGGCTTATTTTAAAAAATAAAAATTGCTGTACATGCGCCGTGTTATCTCGGGAATACAAAACTGAAGCCCATTGCCATTGTCTGGCTTCCCTGTATCTTGTCGGCAGTATTTTTGTCGTATAATCCTACGCCTGTAAAAGAGACATTTATAAACTGATTAACTTTTGCCGTGACAGCAAGATCAAGACGATGGGAAGTATAGCCGATCTGATCATATGGGATAAACAGGGCATACCTTGTTTTAAGGTTTACATTGGGGAAAATGTCTTTATCGAGATTGGCGACAACCTGGAATGCCAGGTCATTTTTGAATTTATCGCCAAAAGGCACGCCGTAATTGTCAGTTTTTGCCGGATCCAGTTTAAGGGCCGCAGCTGTAAGTTCCTCATTTGCCAGCACAAAGGTTTGTCTTGCCGTCCCGGTTCCTAATCTTGTCGAGAAAAACTTACTGGGCTTATACTCAAAACCGACAGATTCGGTCAGGTATCCGGGAGACATGAATTTGGAAATAATGGTTGCTGTTTCAAATCCGTTAGCATCCAGCCCATAGGAAAACCCATCATCGAATTGTGATTCAAAAGTCACCGAACCAAAGAAATACCAGTTCTTAGACAATTGAAGGGCTGCTTTATTATCCCAGAAGATACGGTCTGTTGTTTTCTTTTGTAACTGGCTCTTGTTTTTTACTTTTCCGTACTGTAAAAGTACCTCACTCACATAGCTATAGCTTTCCTTGCTGTATTCCGCTTTATAATTGACCAGGCCGCCTACGGCCAGAGAGTTTACCCCGCCACCGGTCCAGTTATCACTGAATGTGGCCTGGTTTATATTAATGCCGATAGCAGTTTTTGTTTTCCAGTAATTTACTTTGGAACTCACCACAACGGGTACGATCTCAACGGGCTTAAACAAAATCGTTCCCCTTAAAGCCGGAACAGGACTTCTTTTTAATTTAAGGTCCATATCTTTTATATTGATAGGAATAGTATCAATCTCCTGCGCACTTATCCGTGCTGAAACCGCGAACACAAGTAATAAAGAAGTATATAGACTTTTCATTGCTGCAAAGAAAAGAAAAATGTTCCTATTGCGGAATTAAATCCAAAAACTTAACCAGGAATAAGGTTTTCTATTTTTTAAATAACCGGATTTATAATCGTTCGCAAAAGCTTCCTGCTCAAAGCAAATATTAAGATAAGCATCGGTATGGTTTTTAAAACGGATAAGGTTTATCAGGTAATTTAAAAGATAAAAAAAGTAAAACGGAAGGATTAACAATTCCAGCTGCTGATAAAAATGAATCTTTTCATGGTTAATGAGCACCCGGTCATTCTTTTGTGCAGGATCTTTAAACACCATAAAAGGATATACAGCCATCGCATTTGCAGGAAGGCCCCGCCATACCAGAGAACAATATCTCATAAGTTGTCAATTTTAACATTTGGAAGGCTTCTTAACCGTAATGCATTCGGGTTACGTTTATAGCTTGCATAATTGTTCTTTAAAAAAACAATGAAAGCATAATCCGAAGCCATTAAGACGAATTCGTAACTCGGCCTGTACTGCTGCATATAATCTTCGAGCTCATAACCTTTAATTCTCAAAACCCGGCCAACGAAAGCCGCGTTATATTTATAGTCAATGATCTGTTCCCTGTAATCTCTTTCAAGAATGGTCTGAAGATGTCTTGCATTTTTTCCTTTTCTGCTTAGCAGGTTGTAAATGGCATCAATACCCAGGCCTACACCTGAAGATCCTAAATTGAGCAGATCCTTCGAGCTTCCCCTGTCCGTTGCATACTTATAATCTTTTAAAGTTTGATCGTAACGCTGTTTAGGTGTTAAAGAACTGCCGGTAATGGACACTTCTTTTAACTGGACAGCCAGAGGGTTCAACTGAAATAATATGCTGTTATTTCCTTTATAAACTATGGTGTCCAGTCCGTATCCCTGCAGTGCGGCAAAAAGCGTGTCGCCCACGATCGCTTCGGTAGAAAATTCCCCTTTATTGTTATTATATAACCCCTGGTCATCACGCGAATTATAGATATATACCTTTGCCAGGCGCTGTTTGGATTCTTTATCGACAACAAATCCCTGTACAGGTTTTTTCTGTGCAGCTACATGGCTACACAATAAGGAGAACAAAAAAAACAGGGGCAATAACTTCATCAGCTCAGCAAAAATACGCATATGTACAGTTAGGAACGGAAGATTAACATTATTTAACGACTACCAGTTTCTGACCTATTTTAATATTGTTGTCTGTCATGTTATTGAGTGATTTAAGTTCCTCTACCGTTAGATTATAACGCTTGGCGATATTAAATAATGTATCCCCTTTCTGTACAATATAATCCGGACCTGTAGTACTGATCACCTGTCCGGTAGTGTTGATCACCTGCTTGGAAGGAGGTACGTCTACAGGGGCGAACTTCTTCGTTTCTTTGGGGATATTGGCATTAATTTCGGTAAATACACGGTCTTCACGGGCAATTTTATCGGGTTCTGACTCCGGAAGGTCATACTGATGAAGCTGATATTTATCTATAATATTGATAAGGATGTCCGGATATTTGGGATTTGTTGCATAACCTGCCTGTTTTAATCCCCTGGCCCAGTTAACGTAGTCATTTTTGTCCAGCTCAAACAAAGCACTATAGCGTTTCCTTTTTAAAAATTCGGAATGATCTTTATAGGACTCTCTTGCATCTTTGTATACCCTGAAACAGTCATCGTTTCTATCATCGTCCTTATAATAAGCTTTTCCCCGCCATTCGGAGGTACATTTAATACCGAAATGATTGTTTGCATATTTTGCAAGGCTGCTGTTCCCGCTGCCGGATTCAATAATTCCCTGGGCAAGGGTAATACTTGCAGGTATACCATAGGTATTCATCTCTTCAATGGCAACGCCTTTATAGGTGTCAATATACGTTAAGGTAGTGAAGTCTTTAAAATCCGGGTTAGCTTTGCTGGCTGCTTTTTCAATCTGTTTGTTATTGCGGCGGTACTGTCTGGATTTACAGCTTGCAAAGCAGATAATGACGAGTAAAAGGGGTAATAATGGTTTCATTAAAGTTTGATTTTCTGGCCTGGTTGCAGGATTGATTTTTTCAGTCCGTTTTTGTGCATCAATGCTGTTGCAGACGTACCATGCGATGCCGCGATACTGTTTAAATTGTCTCCTTTTCTAACGGTATAAACGTTTTTTGTAGCCGTACGGCGCCTGGAACGATGTCTGGAGTGTGTGCTTTTTACCGGGATAACAACGGCAGGTTCTGCATAATCATCCGGTCTTTCATCCAATTCGTAAAGTTCGTATTTATCGATAATAGCAATTACCTGTGAGGCCCATTTTCTGCTGCTAGCATAACCGCCGCGCTGGATTCCCCTGGCCCAGCCTTCATAATCATACTGGTCATATTTGTCAAACAATTTATTAAAAGAAGTATTGTTCTGGAGGATCTCTACAAAGTTATCATAGGAATCATCCGGGTCATCGTAATCGCGGTAAGAGGAATTAATTTCGGTATTGCTGTTTGCGCCTTTGATCCCGAAATGATTATTCAGGTGACGTGCAATTTTACTCTTTCCGGCGGCTGATTCATGAATTGCAACAGCCAGAATTACACTCGCGGGCACTTCATAGGACCTCATAAGTTCCTGTGCATGGTCGGTATGTTCTTCAACGTAATCCTGAATGGTCTGGCTCCGGGCAACTGTACCAGATAAAATAATGCCCAACCCAATAAGTAATAGTTTTCTAATCATATTTTTCTATTTTTTCCTGATCATAAATAAGCCGTCCCGGACAGGTAAAATCAATTTTTCTACCCGGGTATCTGCTGCTATTTTATCATTAAATGTACTGATATTTCTGGTGTCTTTATCTTGCTGGTTAGCCAGCACTTTGCCGCTCCATAACACATTATCTACGATAATAAGGCCTCCGGGTCTTACCTTTTCAAAAACAAGGTCGTAATACCGGGCATTGTTTTTTTTATCCGCATCAATAAAAACGAGATCAAATGTGTCTTTTAAATCCGCTGCAGTTTGCGTAGCATCGCCGAGGATATATTTTATTTTGGAGGCGTAAGGAGATTGTGAAAAATAATTGCGGACCCGGTCTTCCAGTTCAACATTGATATCCAGGGTATACAGGATTCCGTTCTCTGTTAATCCTTCTGCCAGGCATAATGTAGCATATCCGGTAAATGTTCCTATTTCAAGGATGCGCGCAGGGCTGATCATTTTACTCAGCAGGCTCAGCACTCTGCCCTGGTAATGCCCCGAAAGCATTCTTGGCATTAAAACCTGAAGATGTGTTTCCCTGTCAATTCGCTTCAGCAGCTCATTTTCAGGTTCACAGAATTTTAACAGCAGTTCTTGCAGGTCTTCTTTAATCAGGCTCATGTAATTCTCTATAAACGGTGTTCTTCCATAAAATATTGCAGAATGATCGTTGCGGCTATCGTATCCACACGTTCTTTGTTCTGCCTGTCCTGTTTTTTCAACCCGCTTTGAAGGATAGTCTGATGTGCCAGTCTGGAGGTAAAACGCTCGTCTACCCAATACTGCGGTATCTCCGGAAAATTCTTTTTAAGAATAGTGGAAAACCCTTTCACATGCTGTGCAGAATCAGAGGGCAATCCGTTCATTTGCTTGGGGTCGCCCAATACAAATGCCTCTACCTGTTCTGTGAGGAGGTACTTTTTCAGGTAAACAACAATATCTTTGGGATGTATGGTGCCCAGGCCTGTAGCAATAAGCTGCAGCGGATCCGTAACGGCAATGCCGATACGTTTGGTACCATAATCAAAAGCGATAATACGGGACATGAGGCAAAGATTGTTATAAATTTACTATTTTGCACCAAATGCAGTTTAAAGATATTGTAGGACAAGAGGAAATCAAGCAGCAGCTGATACAAACGGTTGTTGAAAACAGGGTGAGCCATGCCCAGCTCTTTCTTTCGGCTGAAGGTACAGGCTCATTGCCGCTGGCCATTGCCTATGCGCAGTATATCAACTGTTTAAACAGGTCAACGGCAGACAGTTGCGGGCAATGTTCTTCCTGCAGGAAATACGAACGTTATATCCATCCTGATTTGCATTTTTCTTATCCTTTTTTTGCTTCAAAAGATGTAAAAATAGCCATTGACGTATTGGAGGAATGGAGAAAAATGCTGCTTGATGATCCATATACAGATCTTGATATCTGGCGTGCACAGTTAAGTGCAGAAAACAAGCAGGCCAATATCAATATCGCTGAATGTCATGACATCATCAAGAAATTAAGCTACAAAGCCTTTGAAGGGGAAACCAAAGTACTGATCATGTGGCTGCCGGAATACCTTGAGAAAGAAGGGAACTCCCTGCTGAAAATTATAGAAGAGCCGCCAGCCAATACTTTATTTCTGTTGGTGGCTAACAATCAGGAACATATTTTATCTACGCTTTTATCAAGAACACAAATTGTTAAAATACCCCGTCTGTCTGATGAAACCGTCTGTCAATACCTGGTTCAGCACTATAATTTAGCAGCGGAGCAGGCAGCAACTTACAGCTTCCTGGCCAATGGAAACCTGATCGAAGCCAAATCACTGGCTGCAGAAGCCTATAATGACAATGCAGAAATATTCGCGGAGTGGTTACGGATGGGATATGGCAACCGGGTCCCGGACCTGATGGGTTTTGTCGAACAGGCTGCGGGCTGGGGAAGAGAGAACCAAAAAAACTTTTTAAAATATGGAATAAGTTTTTTGCGGGAATGCAGCCTGATCCTGAGCGGTGCTGACAGCCTGGTCAAACTGCCGTCCAGGACACTGGATACGGCAATTAAACTAAGTAAACATGTTCTTAACCTCAACATGGCTGCGGCCATTATTAATGAACTTGAACAGGCACATTACCATATAGAGCGCAACGCAAACCCTAAAATTCTGTTTTTAGATGTATCTTTACAACTGGTCAAAATAATTAAGTTTAAAACGCTCCCGAAAGGGACTCAATATATATACAATTAATATGGGATGTGGAAGTTGTTCTACAGGTGGCGGCTGCGCCCCCTCGGGCTGCAAAAGTAATGGCTCATGCCTTACCGGAGGCTGTCAGAAAATGGAAGTTTACGATTGGCTGTCTAATCTGGATATGCCCTCAAATTATACACCTTTTCAGGTCATAGAAGTTAAATTCAAAGGTGCCAGAAAAGAGTTTTTTTTAAACGCGGATAATATCTATCTCGAAATCGGAGAACTGGTTGCCGTAGAAGGATCTACCGGAGGTTATGACATCGGACATGTTTCCTTAACAGGAGAGCTTGTCCGGATGCAAATGAAAAGGCGGAAAACACCTTTAGACCAGGTAACAAGAAAAATTTACCGGAAGGCTACAGAGGCAGATGTTGAAAAATGGAAGCTCGCTAAAGAACTGGAATGGGAAACGATGCATAAAGCACGTACACTTGCATTAGACCTTCGGTTATCCATGAAAATCAGTGATGTGGATTATCAGGGAGACAAAACCAAGGCCACATTCTTTTATACCGCAGAAGGCCGGGTCGATTTCAGGGAACTGATCAAAAAAATGGCAGAAACCTTCCGGATCAGGATTGAAATGCGCCAGATAGGAATGCGCCAGGAAGCTGGCAGGCTGGGCGGAATCGGCTCATGCGGGCGTGAACTCTGCTGCTCTACATGGCTAACTAATTTTAAAACCGTATCGACCGCTGCGGCAAGGTATCAGAACCTTTCCCTCAATACCTTAAAGCTTGCCGGACAATGCGGCAAATTGAAGTGCTGCCTTAACTATGAGCTGGATACCTATCTGGATGCGTTAAAGGATATACCCGACCGTGTGGAAAACCTGCTGACAGAGATCGGTGTTGCAAGGCATCAGAAAACAGATATTTTTAAAAAACTGATGTGGTTCAGCTATGCTAACCAGGAAGATTGGATCCCGCTGAAAGTGGACCGCGTGAAGGAGATTATGGCTATGAACAAAAAAGGCCAGAAACCTGTTAACCTTAAAGATGAAGCGGTTGAGCTGGAAACAACTGTCATTGTTGAAAAGGTACATGATTACGAAAACGTTGTGGGACAGGACAGTCTGACCAGGCTGGATGAAAAAGGGAAAAATAAAAATAACCGGAACAACCGGAATAAAAATGCCAATCCAAACAAACAGGAAAAACCGGCCCGGATGGCCCAACCGGGACAACGACAGCCTCAATCTACTAACAAACCGGCTGAAAACAGGAAATTACCTGAGGCAAGGAAAGCTCCGGAGGTGGTTAAAGCAGCCGACGGAAGCATCGTAAAAACACCATCTAAAAACAACAGGAGCAGGAATAACAGCCGTAGACGTAACAAACCAACGGATAAACCAAAGAATGAAGAAAACTAAATCTTTTGCATTGTTTTTTTTAGTTATACTGCTTAGCGGTTTAAGCGGCTGTAATACAAATAACCTGGTTGACATTAATGAAGAAATGCCCCAGCGCAACTGGAGTTATGTGAATAAGGTGAAAGCGGTTGTTGATATTAAAGATACCGGCAAAGCTTTCAGCCTTAAATTCAAATTACGCCATACCGCTGATTACAGATACTCGAATATTTATATCCTGTTTCATTTCAGCGGAGCGGGCAAGCCGGTAGTAACCAGGCGTTATGAATATAAACTCGCACATCCTGACGGGCAATGGCTGGGCAAAGGTTCCGGAAACCTGTATACATACGTCCTGCCTCTGCTAACTGATTATCATTTCCCCGCCCCGGGAAAATATACAATAGAGATCGAACAAAATATGCGTGACAACCCCTTAAAGGAAATCAGCGATGCAGGAATTACAGTATCATCGCTGTCAGAGAAATAATTGATCAGATTTTATTATCTTAGACCATGAAAAAACTGCTCTCTCTTCTTTTTCTTTACTTCAGCTTTTATAATGCGCTCCAGGCACAGGATATGTATTTTAACCATCCCAATGGAAGCCCGCTGAGATTAAGCAATTATGTTGATATACAGGGAACGCCTTATTTATATGATAACTGGCTAAAAAGTGAGGTTACCTTAAAGAATGGAAAGACCTTCAAGGACGTTGAACTGCGATATGATATCGTTAACGATGAATTGTTATTTAAGGATGCCAAAGGCCAGGTAATGGCATTTACCGATCCTGTTATGCAGTTCACTTTTAATGACACGAAGGAAAGTTATATCAGTAATATTTCCGGCTTGAAAGGATTTACGGATAAAAGTTATTTCCAGGTTTTTAATGAAGGCAAAGTAAAAATCCTAAAAAAACGCGTCAAAACCATAACTGAAGAACGTGCATATAATTCGGCTACCACAACTAAATCCTTTGTGGAAAATGCGCAGTACTTTTTGGTCGGCCCTTCGGGGACAGCGGTGCCTTTAAAAAGAGAGGAGAAGTTTATATTGTCAGTACTTCAGGATAAAGCGGATCAGCTAAAAGAATATATACATACCAAAAAGCTAAACCTTAAAAAGGACCCGGACCTGATTGATATAATAGATTATTATAATAGCCTTCCTGCTTAACCCGCTTACAGAAAGGGCAGCAGCTGCTCTAAAGCCATCCCCCTTGATCCTTTAAGCAATATAAGGTTATGGCTTAAAGGATTGGTTTTCAGCCATTCTTCCGCCGCTTCAGGAGTTAAAAAAAAATGTCCGGCATATTTATCTTTTAAAGCATAAAAATGTTTGCCTATCAGCAGTATGGTGTTTAGCCCGGATTTTTCTGCCAGGGAAGCAATTTCATCATGTTGTTTTGCAGATTCTTCGCCGAGTTCAAACATGTCGCCTATAATAGCGGTTTTATGGCCAGCTTCCAATGCAGAGATATTTGCCAGCGCTGCTGCCATACTGCTTGGGTTTGCATTGTAAAAGTCGCAGATAATAGTATTACTTGCTGTTTTTGTAAGTTGTGAGCGGTTGTTATTGGGGAAATAATTTTCCAGTCCTTTATTGATCTGATCCGGGCTCAACTCAAAAAAAGCGCCTATACAGATGGCCGCGAGTATGTTTTCAAAATTATAAGCACCTGTAAGGTTCGTTTTTGCCACAAATGATGAAGTTTCTTTAGTCCAGGCCAGGGTAATGACAGGATCTGATGACAGTAATTTGCCTGTGATAAGATTATCTTCTCCGGTACCATAATATATAATTTTATCTTCAGGCAGAATGCGGCTCATTTCCAGGATATTCCCGCTATTATGATTGATAAAAGCCGTCCCGTTCTTTTTTTGCAGATAGGCGAAAATTTCTGCCTTCCCTTTTTTAACACCTTCAAAACCACCAAACCCATCCAGGTGCGCCAGCCCTATATTCGTTATCAGTCCATATTCCGGCTGCGCTATTTCACAGAGGAACTCAATTTCTTTCTGATGGTTTGCGCCCATTTCGATCACAGCGATTTCTGCTTCCGGTTGGATCGCTAAAATGGATAAAGGAACGCCTATATGGTTGTTAAGATTGCCTCTTGTGGCGAACGTATTGTATTTTTCGGCGAGTACAGCTTTAATTAATTCTTTTGTTGTGGTTTTCCCGTTACTGCCGGTTAAGCCGATGACAGGAATATTGAGCTGCTCCCGATGATGAGTGGCTAATTTTTGCAGGGTTGTTAATACATTGTCTACCAGGATGCAGTTTTCGTTCAGCTGGTAAGCCGGATCATCTATTATAACAAAAGCAGCTCCCTGTGCCAGGGCTTGTCCGCTAAAAGTGTTGGCATCAAAATTTTCCCCTTTTAAAGCAAAGAACAAACAGCCGGAAGTTATATTCCTGGTATCTGTACAAATTATACGGTGTGTCAGATAGTGCTGGTAAAGGAGCTGGATATTGGACATGTCTTAATGTTAACCTGATTGTGAGAGGTAAAATTACACTATGGATCACAAACAAAAAATATTCTTTAGTATTTTGCACCATTATCCCGATTTTAACTGCCAAATATAAAAGCGTCCTGAAAATTTCTGAAAGTTCAGGGACAAAAACCGATACGTATGAAAAAAATTATCCTCTCTTTTTTAGTTTTAATGATTTATGCGGCCAGCTTGAAAGCGCAGGCAAAATCTCCCGATGCGTTCCTGGGTTATCCTTTAGGCAGCAGGTTTACGCATCATCACCAGATCGTTGCCTATTTCCACTATCTGGCGGGGCTAAACAAAAACATCAGGCTTGTAGAATACGGCAGGACCTACGAGAACAGGCCGCTGCTTGCTGCAATTATCTCTTCAAAAGAGAATATGGATAATCTTGAACAAATCAGGAAGGCCAACCTGGGATTGAGCAGGGCAGATAAGCAGGCGGTTAAATCAGATAAGCAACCTGTAGTTCTCTGGCTCAGTTATAACGTGCATGGTAATGAGGCCAGTTCTTCAGAAACGGCCATGAAAACGTTATATACTTTTGCTGAAGCAACTGTACCAGGTGTAAAGGACTGGTTAAAAAATACGGTAGTCATTATAGATCCCTGTTTAAATCCGGACGGCAGAGAAAGATTTGTAAACTATTTCAATTCGGTAAGCCGGAACGTACCCGATGCTAATCCTTTTTCAAGGGAGCATACGGAACCCTGGCCAAGAGGACGGGTAAACCATTACTATTTTGACCTGAACCGTGACTGGGCCTGGGAGTCACAGATCGAAACTCAGCAGCGTCTGGCACTATACCATCAATGGATGCCTGAAGTACATATAGATTTTCATGAACAAAGTTACAATGAACCCTATTATTTTGCACCTGCCGCAGAACCTGTGCACCAGGATATTACCCGCTTTCAGCGTGAATTCCAGATCACAGCAGGAAAGAATAATGTCAAATATTTTGACAGAAACGGATGGCAATATTTTACCAAGGAGCGTTTTGATCTGTTGTACCCTTCTTACGGGGATACTTATCCTTTATATAACGGGGCTATAGGAATGACTTATGAACAAGGGGGAATAGGGGCAGGACTAGCCGTTCTGACGGCTAACGGGGATACGCTTACTTTAAAAGACAGAATTGACCATCATTATACAACCGGCCTGGCTACGCTCGAAACAGTTTCCAATAACGCAGATCAGTTAGTTGCTGAATTCAGGCAATATTTCGAGCAGGCGGTAGCCTCTCCTCCGGGCATCTATAAAACCTATATCATTAAAGCTGATAATCTGAGCCGGTTAAGAAAAATGGCAGACCTGCTTTCAAAGAACCAGATCGATTATTCATTTGGCGGTGAAAAAACAATAAAAGGATACAACTATGCGCTTAAGAAAACGATGAATTTTAAATTAGAGAGAAATGATTTAATTATTAATCTGAAGCAGCCGGCGGCGGTATTGGCTAATGTTCTTTTTGAGCCGGAGACAAAAGTGACGGATTCAAACACCTATGATATTACCGCCTGGTCCTTGCCTTATGCGTATGGATTGAATGCTTATGCCAGTAAAGAATCTTTTAGCGGGGCTTTTGAACAGATAGCGGAAAAAACGGAGAATTTAAGTTCAACACCTGACCCTTATGCATGGGTGTTGCCCTGGAATGGAATGGAGGATGCCAAAACGCTGATCTCCCTGCAGCTTGCCAATATTAAGGTACGCATCGCAGAACAGGCTTTTACTACAGGGGGAAAAGTTTATCCTGCCGGCTCTTTACTTATATACCGGCTGGAAAACGAAAAGCTGGACAAAAATGTAGCAGAAAGGATCGCAGGTATAGCAAAAGTGCTCAACAAGGGTTTTATGGCGATTTCCAGTGGTTATGTAGAAGAAGGAAAAGATTTTGGGTCATCTGTTTACCCCTTGCTTACCATACCAAAAGTAGCTGTGGTCTCCGGTACGGATGTATCTTCACAAAGTGTGGGCCAGATCTGGCATTTCTTTGAGCAGGAACTGAAATATCCGCTTAATATCATACCTGAGCAGGCCCTGGGCAATTTGAATCTTTCCACAATTAATGTGCTGATCCTGCCAGACGGGTCTTACATGCGCAGGAATATGGAAAAACTGGAAAGCTGGATTAACCTGGGCGGAAAGGTAATACTCATGGAAGATGCAATTTCGAGCGCTGTTGGTATAAAGCCATTTGATATTAAAAAGAAAGGCGATCAGCTGCCTTCGGAAGAAGAAAATCTTTATAACAGCTATAAGGAAAAAGATAAAGATAATCTGGAGGAAGCCATTCCGGGAGCGATATATAAGGTTAATCTGGATAAAACCCACCCGATGGCCATTGGCCTGGGAGATTATTACTATACGCTTAAAACGGATGATAAGATATATGAACCATTGAAAAAAGGCTGGAATGTCGGGGTTTTAAAACCGGATTCTTATATGGCGGGCGTTGCAGGCAAAATGGTGCGCAAAAAACTTGAAAACGGGCTGTTATTTGGTGTCCAGCCTTTCGGAAGAGGTAATATTATATACATGGCGGGAGATGTGCTGTTCCGTTCATTCTGGGAGAACGGAAAACAGATGTTTATCAATGCCTTGTTTCTGGTCAGATAGTGAACCAGCATATGCAGTAAAATGATCAATAGTTCAGGGGTGTTTCCGCGCGGTTTACCCGGGGTTTAGTCCGGGTGCGTCCGTGTCTGGTACGGGTCAGGAGTATGGCATGAGCGTGTGTTTTCAACTAGTTGAAAACACACGCTCATGCCATACTCCTGGTATTCTTCAGACCTGGGATCATCCAAACCGAACCGTGAATAAAAGCAGAATAAGTGTTGGCGGCAGCCATTGTGTAACAAATACACTAACTATCTTTTATACAGGAGGTTAGGTTTGTGATTAATTTTCTTGTAAGTATTATGAAGAGGAATAGATTTAACTATTCTTCTTTTTTTTTGCTTTATTTCGGCGTATTGTTTAAGTAGGTTTTAATATGCCGTGCCCTATTGCTTTGAAAATAAATTCAGTAGTATTAAATGGGTTTTGTGTCCGTACACGCATAGGGTAACACAGGTTCCTGAACATTCTGGTTTTTACTATTAAAACCATATCCTTATAAGATATTTGAATAAACTACAAGACAATTTAGAATGAAGCTAAAGTCAGGAATTTGTCATAAACACATCAGTTTTAAGTAATTATTCCGCATATGAATTATTAAAAAATTAAATTAGCGCCAATTATTAACTAACCTAATTTATTGAATTCATGAAAAAACGTATACTTAGTATGCTCGTTTTTTTCCTCTTCGCCATAACTGCGATGGGACAAAATCGTACAGTATCTGGTACAGTAACAGCTCAGGGGGACAATTTACCCATACCTGGCGTTAGTGTAAGACTCATCGGCGCTACCGGAGGCGCAATCACAGGAAGTGATGGAAAATTCTCAGTTAGCGTCCCAGAGGGCGCTACGTCTTTACAGTTCTCTTTTGTCGGTTATGTAACGCAGACATTGCCAATTCCGGCTTCCGGTGTTGTTAATGTTGCTTTAGCAGACGACAGCCAGGGACTAAGCGAAGTAGTGGTTACCGCTTT
>Ga0160457_1000569_pt1 | contig 15060 bp, 29 predicted proteins | sample HID1972M_E6MG_FD_108242 | JGI IMG/M metagenome (GOLD analysis project Ga0160457, IMG submission 108242) | Enriched pill bug-associated microbial communities from UW Madison campus, WI, USA - HID1972M_E6 MG | ecosystem: Host-associated > Arthropoda: Insects > Digestive system > Unclassified ... | reverse complement strand
TATGCAACTGTGGTCGTCATGAAGAAATCACCGATCACCAAATACCGCGAAGCAAACGGCGATATGACGCTCGAAGACTTCGGTCGGCTGCTGAAGCCGGCCGTGGATAAGTCCACCGTTTCCAGATGGGAGCGCGGGCAACTGCCGTTCAGTCGCGTTCTGGAGATCGAGAAAGTCACAGGCATCAACCGGCGCCTCTTGGCCCCGAAGATGTTCAGGGGCTTGGAGGCTGCAGAATGAGGCATGAGATATTTCTGGAGCGCGCCGAGGAGATCCGCGGATATAGCGGGACTTCTGTGACGATTGCTGAGATCTGCAGGCTGACCGGCCTGACTAGGCCCACAGTGGCGCGATACGAAAAAATGTTCGGCTTTGTCTTCAACAGGGAGCGCGGCCGTCCAAGGATGGCCTCCGATCAGGTACCAGAGATAAAGAGGCTCGCTGCCGAGGGAAAAACTAGAAAGCAGGTTTCGATCGAGCTTTCTATCTCCCCGAACACTCTCGTCCGTCTCATCGAAAGGTATGGCATCGAATTCGTTCACGGATCGGTAGCCAACAGGAAGGTCGATGCCAGGGCAGAAATCATGCTCGCGATGTATCAGGCCGGTAAGACGCTTGCCGAGATCGGCGCCGTCTACGATTTGACGCGTGAGCGCGTTCGCCAAGTGATGAACAAGAATTTCGGCACGAAAGCAGACGCCGGCGGCCAGCATATTCGCGCTTGCCGCAAAGCTTCGAAGCGGGCGGCAGATAAAGAGCGTCGATACCAGCAAAAATACGGGTGCTCTACCGCAGAGTATCTCGAGCTTTCTAAGATTGGCGAGCGGATGCGCGAAGGTGGAGCCCTGTTCGCGACGACGCCGATCGGTGCCTTCACCTGCCAGAGGAAGAACGCCGAACGTCGCGGCATTCCGTGGCATCTCGTTCTTTGGGACTGGTGGCAAGTCTGGGACCAGTCCGGGAAGTGGGGAAATCGCGGTAGGCACAAAGGCGAATACGTCATGTGCCGCTTCGGGGATGTTGGGGCCTACGAGGTCGGAAACGTCTACATCGCGACATGCAGCCATAACTGTTCCGTCCAGCCAAACCATCCTCGTCGCCAATCGTCTTCTATGGAGATCGCGGCATGACGCACTCATTCTTGCAGCGCTCTGAGCGCCCTACACAGGCTGAAGGCAAGGTCTTCGGACATCCTCAAGCTGACAACCACGTCCGCTTTCTTTGTGCCGTCTCCATGCTGAGACACGGCAGCGAAGGACATACGGACCAGTCCTTCCTCGTGGAAAAGCTCGGTGAACAGATCGACGTAGAGCGGCTTAATGCCGTCGTCGAACACGACGAGCCAGTCGTCTCCGTCTTTGATCTTCCCGACGCTCCTAGCCATCGTTTCTCCGTTCGGAAGGTGTGCGCATCATGACCGACCTTCTCTCATGGGCTGCAGCCTCCCTCACATGGCTGACCATAATTTCCATCCTTTGGCATCAAGACACACTCGCCTCTCTCGAAAACGAGAGAAAGGCGAAGGAAGAGGGGCGGATATGACTAGTCTCACCATCATCCCTTCCCATGACCAGATTGATATCGAAACGAAAGGTGACCTCGTAGCTATCACGCAGGTAACTGATGTCGACAGCATAAGCGTCTGTTTTCACAAGCGGTACATCGACGAAGTTATCAATGCTCTCGTGGAGGTCAGAGGGCCAAGCGAGCAGGAGATGATGGAAGCAGAAATGCGCGCGGTAATGGCTGCTCGACGTAACGAGGTGTCGGCATGATCGAGCTTCCGGCCTACCTGATCGACGCAATCTCACGCTTCGACAAATCATCCGAACAAAGAGACACCCGACCATCTGTCGAAGATCTCCAATTCTCCCAAGCAGAATACATCGCTGCTTTCGAACGAATGAAGGCAGCACTTGGGCAGGCATTTGTCGAAATCGAACTGAGGGCAGCAAGCCATGACTGACACGGTTTACATCCTGCTTCTGATCGTCGGCGTCCCGGGTATCGCTATCACCGTCCTTTGCCTCGCTATCTGCGTGACCTCTGGTCGATGCAGCCGCAGGGAAGAGGCGGAAATCGATCATGCGGCCCTCGAAGGCGATCTCACCCACTACATCCGCTCGCTCAATAAAGGCGAGGTGGCGTGATGGGCTGGCAACCAATCGAGACGTACCACGCAGCCGATCGGTTCACGAAGGTGAAGCAAATCCTTTGCTGCCATGACGACGGCAGGTGGATGCGTTTCGGTCGGTACTACCCAGAAATGAAGCGCTGGTACTACAGCGGCACATCTGAGAGGTCCCAATGGGCTCAAGTCGAAGGTGACGAGCCTACGCATTGGATGCCTCTCCCTGAATTACCCTCCCTCAATCCTGGTCCTCCCCCGGTAGATTGAGGCGCCGGTCCCGGCTCTCCTCCTCACGTCCGGTCGGGACCGGCAACATTTGCATACGAGGCAGCGAAAAACGCGCCAGAACTTTAACGGCAGCCACGCCCAACGGCTCAAAACAATCGTCGAGCGTGGCTGCATCACCGGAAGCAACAGGCGGCGGAGCGCTCCGGTGAACTAGAATTACGGGTTTACCGGCTTCCCCGGCGGGCCTGCGAGACGAAGGGCCAGCGGCCCCTGCAAGGGTCGGTCCTTCGTCTCCATTAATGCTCCTGATCGGCATCTGCTCGGCTCCTTAGACAAGCCCAAGATGCACCGGACGGAGATAGAAGAAATGGGAATTTCACCCGAAGACTCGGGAAAGATTAATAAGCAGGGCAAGAGAATGTCTGACGTAGCAACAGCAAATTTTCTGGTCGAGCAGATCGGCGGGAAACGCCATATCGGCGACATGCTGCACTCAGCGTGGCGTGAACTGAGCAAGCGGTTTCCGCACAAGAACGATCCAGAGAACAGATGGACTGAACGCCGCCTGCGGGGGTGGTGGAACAACGAAAGCCAGATCGTCAAGCATTTCCAGATGGTGGAACTGTACGAGACGGCGGAAGCACTAAGGAAGGCACGAGACCAGCATGCCGAATTCATCGAGAAAACCGCCCGTATTCGTCAGATGGCTAAGCTTGCCAAGACGAATCCGGTTGGCGGCGTGGCTCCGCGATAAAGGCGCGAGCTGGGCGGAGTGGGTCTGCCCCGAGATTAAGGAAGTCGACGAGAAGAAGGACGACGAGTGATGGAAAAAATAGCAGGCGTATTCGCTTTCGGCATGATCTTAGCCGTGGCGTCCCCGATCATTGGCGTCCTGCTCGGCGCCTTCTCTGGATGGTGTGTCGGCCTAGTCTTTGAGCAGGAGGTTATGGGCTTCCTAGCCCGTCTCGGGCTCAACACGGCAGGCCTGACCATGTGGCAGCTCGGTGCTGCTCTCGGCTTCATCGGCGGTTTTCTCAAGACGACCGTTCACCATAGATCCTGACGTTCCCCACGGCTGCATCCCTTCCTCCAAGGAGCAAGCCGAAACTACCGGAGGGGTAATGCCCTCCGGGTTTTTCTTCACAAGAGGCAGCGATGACGAAGCTCAAGGTTCTAGATCTCTTCAGCGGAATAGGCGGCTTCAGCCTCGGCCTTGAGCGGACAGGCGGCTTTGAGACGGCGGCCTTCTGCGAGATCGAACCATTCCCCCGCCGAGTATTGGCAAAACACTGGCCAGAGGTTCCTTGCTATCATGACGTTAGAGAACTCACAGCAGACGTTCTTCGACGAGACGGAATATCCGTTGACGTCATCTGCGGCGGGTTCCCGTGCCAGGACATCAGCACAAGTGGCCGTAAGGCGGGCATTAATGGCCAGCGCAGCGGGCTATGGTCGGAATACGCACGGCTCATTGGCGAGCTACGACCACGTTTCGTCATCGTGGAAAACGTCGCAGCGCTGCTTAGTAACGGGATGGGCCGAGTTCTCGGAGACCTGGCCGAGAGCGGGTATGATGCGGAATGGGACGGCATCCCAGCATGGTTCGTTGGCTCCCCTCAAACAAGGGACCGGATCTGGATTGTGGCCTACCCTCAAGGCATCAGACGGAAATCAGTATTCGAAGAACTACGGCTATTTCACTCGACGAGCTTTGGTGGCACCGGATCTGCCGGTAACCGTCGGTCTAACAACGCCTCCGACGCCGAAGGGATATTATGGCCGCCTGAGTCCGCCCTGGTGCGAGTGGCTGATGGGTTTCCCGGTAGGGTGGACCGCATTCACGGATTAGGAAATTCAGTCGTCCCGCAAATCCCGGAAATGATCGGCCGTGCGATCCTCGAAGCAGAGAGGGCCGCAGCATGACACAGAAGCTCCTCGAACTCTTCAGATCCGGAATGGACACGCAGGCGATTGCCAAGAAAATCGGCAAGTCTGAAGCGTGGGTCTACGCCGCCATCCATCGCGAGCGCTGCCTTGAGAAGGGCGACACGGCCCACGAGGAATACCGGCACAAAGGCAGGCAGGCGCCTGCAAAAATCAAGAAACGCAAGCGCAACCACAAACGAGAATACCTACAGAAGATGGCGAATAAGGGTCTAGCGCCTCTCAAGTCCGTTCCATTCCGCAAGCATAGAAGGTGGGTGAAGAATGAGGCGGCCGCATGACCGATCCGCAGACAATGCTCGAATGGATGGACAGACGCATGTGGTCAATCGCCACGTGGCTTGAGACCTTCGGCCGATCCGCTTCAAAGCCCCGTCCAGAGCTAGACATATCTGCCAAGGAAGAAGACCTCCGCATGTTCACCGAGCTTCGCGGCGCCTACGAGAAAGCGCTTGCCAAGAAGCGTGCAAGCGAGGCAGCGGCATGACGGCGGTTCTTTCACGCGAAGAGGGCCGCAAGCTCCTCCAGCCAAAGCGCAAGAGCAAGTACAACAGCCGCAAGGTCGTGATCGACGGCATCACCTTCGATTCCGTCAAGGAAGGCAACCGCTATCTGGCGCTCCGAGCCAAGCAAGCGGCCGGCATCATCTCCCATCTGGAGATACAGCCGAAGTTCAAGCTTTACGGCCGCAACGGCGCTCCGGTCCTCATCCGATCGGCTCGATACAAGAACGGCCGTCACGCCGTTTGGAAAGGCGACTTCGCCTACTTCTGCTCAGAGCGCAACAAGCGCATCTGCGAGGATGTGAAGGGCGTTCGCACTCAAGTTTTCATCCTGAAGCGAGCAATCGTTGAAGCCTGCTATCCGGGCCTCGAAATCGTGGAGATCTGAATGAACGAGCTATTGGAAATCCTCTCTCCAGTCCTTGGCGAAGACCTTGCAAAGGACATTATCGCCCACCGCCGCGGCAAGAAATGCCCGCTGACTCCTCGTGGAGCGAAAGCACTGCTCCGAGAGTACGAGGCGACCGGCAACCCGATCACCGCAGCCGAGGAACACCTGAACCGTGGCTGGCAGGGCTTCAAAGCCGAGTGGGTCATGAAGGGCAAGGGCTTCACCGATCCTCACAACCCCATGCCGCGCCAAGAGTCCCGCGAAGAATACCTCGCTCGCGCCGTCCAGAAGAACAACGAGGACTGGGAAGGCAACTCCCGCGCTCGTCAGGTTCGCCAGCTCATGGCGCAGGCGGTGAAGCAATGATCGACCATTGCCAGCGTCAGCGCGACATCATCGCCAGAGAACACCTCCAGTTCTTCGAAGAGAACGTCTCTCAGGAAGCCTTCGTCATGGGCGTCAACCGCAGAGCTTGGCCTGCCGGGGCCAGGTACTTCTACGCCATTCAACAGGTTTGGATGCCTCGCAACGCCGCACACAAGGAAGCCGCAGAATGAATATGAGACCCGAATTCGACATAGATACAGCCTCGAAGATGTGGAACGAGGGTTTCTCTGCCGGCATGATCGCAAACGCCCTTGGCGTCTCTCGGAACGTCGTCATTGGGAAAGCCAATCGTAACCGGGATATGTTCCCGAACAAGGCAAAGACCGGCATCAGGGGAGGCCATCGGGTAGGTATACCTCGCGCCGAGCTAACCGACGAAGAGCGCCGGCGTCGCAACGAGAGGCAGAACGCCAAGCGCCGTGCTGAACGCGGTCAAGCTAGAGCGGATAGAGCCAGCCGTGCGGAGTCAGCCGAGAATCTCCGCCAAGCCCGAGAGGAAAGGGCCACGCAGCGCCGCGAGCGCGGGTTTACCGCGGCTATCGATATTCCGCTCCAGGCAACGGCAAAGCCGCTCTATGAGCTTCGCGCGTGCGATTGTCACTGGCCAGTAAACGACGGAGGGCCATACCTGTATTGCGCCGCTATCGCCGCCGAGGAATCGGACTACTGCGCTGAACACCTGGAGCGCTCGCTGCCAGAGCCTGCGAACCGGAGGGTAGCGGCATGATTGCGGCAAGAGACTACACGTCCGCCGACGAGATGCGCGCCAGTGCACACGCGCTGCGTCGGAAGCTCATGAATACGGCGCCGCTCAAGAAGATTGTCGTAGACGCGCCTAAGCCAGTCGTCGTTGCCATTCGCCCCTTATGGAGGTGGACGGAAACATCCTTCGACGCCCATGTGAGAGATTGGCAGGTATGGCGTGCGGAGCAAGCGTCTCCTTGCAGGGCTCACATGCGCCGCCGCTGCGAAGATTTCGGCATCACCATGGAACAACTGATCGGGCGCAACCGGTGCCACCCGATCGTCGACTATCGGCAGCTCGTCATGTGGGAACTCAAGACAATTATCAAACCAGAGATCAGCTACCCGGAAATCGGCAGGCTTTTCGGCGGCAAAGACCATAGTACGGCACTTCATGCGGTTCGCAGAGTGGCGGCAATCAAGGCTCAGCAATAAACGAGGAACAGGCGGAATGAGTTCGAAGGCGGCAAAACTGAGAACTAAACGTGCATCACGAAGCGCAGGACGACCTCGGAAAGAGAATGTCGAGCGATACCCAAGTGGGAAGATCAAACCATCTGAGACCGAGAAGGAAACGCAGGCTGTGGCAATCCAGGCTAGGAAGCGCATACACGGCTTCAGCGACAGCACCCCAGACAAGACCGTTGCAGACCAGCGGGCAGGCTATACGCTCGGCCTCATGTGGATCGATGGCAAGATCAGCGAGGAGCAGCTAGAGGCGGGGAACGAATACGCATTGGCTATCGCTCGCTATCATCGCCTCGTCGGCATCCCGTTCCCATCGGCGCGGGCTCAATCACTGTTCAGCATCAAGGGGCATGACGGCGAAGTCACCGAGGCTCACGCAGCACGCGCACGATCGGCAAGCAACCTTATGATGCGGCTTCAAGGCATCCTGCTTCAGTGTGTGGATGGTCCACAGGTGCGCCAGACGGTAAACTCTGTTTCGGTTATGGATCTCCAACACCTTCGCGACATGCCACCACAGCAAATCCTTTGGCTTCGTAGGGGATTAACGGCGCTGATACAATCAGGGGCATTGCCAAATCATAACCGAAATGCTACCGATATTACACGCTTCGAAGTTCGCGCTTCGGCGTGATCCCATTTAGGAACTGCAGTTTAGCGCCTGATAGCCCGCCACTGGAATTTGTCACCCAGTCGGCGGGTTTTCGATTCAGGAGATATCGTGGATACCCTCGACATCATCTCCGATCCTTTCTCCGCCCTTGATAACTGCTGCTACATGCGCAAAGCCACCATGGACGGAATAGAGGGCTACGTCCTCCTAGACTGCGACGGAGAGGTTGAGTTCTTCACCGACAACCGTAGCAACATATTCTTCCATGCCGCAAAGCATGAGCTGGTAATCGTCCAGCCGAATTGAGGCCAGCCATGGTCATCTACATCGTTGATCCAGAGACGGGCAAAGCCAAGCTCATCCACGACGAGGAGGCCTACGCCTTGAACGTCACGCTTCGTCACTGCCGGATCAGCTACGTCAAGCTGAAGGCCGCGTCATGAGCATCTTCAAGGCCATCAGCAACGCCATGACGCCTACGCTGCGGGCATGTGTGATCCTCGCCGTCATCTTCGGCTGCGCCATCCTCATCTCAACTCTCTTCGGATGCGCAACACCGTATCAGCCGCCATGCTCTGATTGCTGGATGGCTTTGTGATGGAAGGCCACGTTCTGGAGCAGGCCAAAGAGGCTAGCATCTCAGCGGTTGTCACCCGCGCTGACGGAACGGTCGAGCAGCTTGGCATCATCAGCTACTGGCACAGGAATCCCCTCCGCAGGGTGGCGTGGCGCGTCAAGCAGGACTTGAAGGAATTGCTCCAATGGTCTCACGAGTCCAAAACGCGGGTCTAGCCCGCATCACGTCCTTGCTCGCCGCTGCCTCCTGGTGGCTGCAGTGGGGAACGGGGTCAGCAGCAGCGGCGACGGCGAACGTTGTCACTACGACCACGACGACCGAAGCGCGCGTCTCCGCCACCCCAGCGCAGGGCACAACCACCGTCACGAACGACAAAATCGTGTTTACCGGGACGGTCACAGCGGCAGGCACGCGGGCAATCACAGAGGTGGGCGTGTTTGATGCGGCTGGGTCCGGTTCTCCCCCGACTGGCGGCAACATGGACGTCTATGGTGACTTCAGCGCGATCAACCTTGCATCCGGAGACTCGATCGCTTTCACGATCAATGTGACGTTCTCGTAAGGTCCGGAAATGGCCATTGCGGTCGGTTCAGTCAGCAACACGCCGCTACACGGTAGCCGCACCAATACGACCATCACGGCACCAACGGGCATTGTGAACGGTAACTTATTAGTTGCCGTGTTGTTTGTCGGTCATGCAAGCGCGTTGCCGTTGCTCGCAGTTACGCCGCCTGCCGGATGGACGGAGGAAACGAACAGCCCTAGCGGTATTGATGACACTGACCCTTACGAAGTCTCGGTGCGTGTCTATCATAAGGTTGCATCGGGCGAGAGCGGCGACTACACATTCACGCACGCCGCCGCCGAAACGCAAGGTTATATGTATCGGCTGACCGGCGCGGATACGTCAACGCCGATTGACGCAACGCCTGTTGCAACCCAATACACAAGCCCGAACGGTCAAACGACGACATACGGCAGCGTGACGACAGTCACGAATGGTTGCTTTCTGATTTTCGCAGAATGCGACTGGGATGGCCCAGGCTCCGGCACGGTTTCAGGAACCACGCCGAGTATCGCGCTGCGACGCGCTGGCACCGTCACTTGGCTTGGTGACGGTTCGCAGACGACGGCAGGCGCGAGCGGCAGCCGAACAAGGACTAACGGCAACAGCAGCACTTTCGGCCGCTGGGCCTCTATCGTTGTTCCGATCAGACCAGCCGGTGTTGGTGGGTCTACGACGCCGCAGGCGGTAAGCGCAACAAGCGCGTCATCTATTGCCATCGTGAAGCGGGCGGGCAAGGTGGTGAGCGCTGCATCTTCGGATGTAACGACCGTCACCAAGCGAGCAGGGAAAGGCATATCGGCAGTTTCGGCTACGACGGCCCTGGCGAATGCAACGCGGGCCTTCCTGAAGACGGTCGCGGCCACAGTAAGCAGCAGCGCCGCCGTCTCGAGACAGGCAAGAAAGGTTGTCAGCGCCTCCTCGGTAGCTTCAGCAGCCATCAGGAAGGCAACCACTCATTCGGTGGCTGTTCTCTCGTCTGGGGCTGTCACGGTCACCAAGAGAGCAACGAAGTCTTTCTCTGCAGGGTGTGCAGCGAGTGCATCGGTCATCAAGTCGATCGGCAAGAGCCTAAGCGCGGCGCTCTCGCTCGCAGCCGCGCTAGGTTACGTCGTCAACACCGTTCTACGGGTCATCACCCCTTCGCCCATAGAGGGGCGTCGCATTGCATACATAGGCCACGAGAACAGGCTAGCAGAGACAGCAGCCGGCCGAACAAGGATCGCACAGGCGAGCAGCGAAACCCGCGCCGCTACGGTCCCTGAAGAAAACAGGTCTGTTTCTGCCCAACCGAACTCAAGAACAATCACGCCATAGGCGTCAGGACACCGTGTAGGGGACACCATGGCGCTTGAATGGCCCTCCAAAGACACTGACGAGGTTCTTGATTACCAGCTTGACTGGTCTGGCCGTCTTGGGTCGGACACCATCGCCACGTCTTCATGGACTGTCCCCGCTGGCATCACCAAGAACAGCGACACCAACACGGCCACGGTAACGACCATCTGGCTTTCATCCGGCACGCTCAATTCGTCCTACGAACTCCAGAACCGCGTCACCACGACGGGTGGACGCACGATGGACCAGACAGTCCGCATCCGTATCAGGGCGAAGTAGAAAATTCATACTGCGGAATGCCAATGCCTCATCGGCGGGCAGGAATAATATTCCAAGGAAGTGGCGATGAGCGAAGAAACAGAGGGCCCGATTGTCGAAAAAGACGAGAAGGGCCGATTTCTACCGGGTAATAGCGGATTCGGCGGAAGACCGAAAGGCGCCCGTAACAAGCTCGGGGAAGCCTTCCTTGAGGCGATGCACGATGACTTCGCGCAACACGGCGTCGGCGTCATCGCCCGCGTCAGAGATGAGAAGCCAGACCAATATCTCAAGGTAATCGCCTCGATCCTGCCGAAGGATCTCAACGTCAACATCAACCAGATGGACGATTTGACGGATGACCAACTTATCCAGCGCATCCGCTCTCTCGATTCAGCAATCCGGCCTTTCCTCGATGCTCAAGGAGCAAGCGACGTTGTTGGCGGAACTGGATCGGAGACGGCGCACTAACCGGCTGTCAACCTACGCTCCTTACAGCAAGCAGAAGGAATTCCACGAGGCCGGACGTAGTTTCCGCGAACGGCTGTTCATGGCGGGCAACCAGCTCGGGAAAACGTTAGCAGGCGCCGCTGAAGCTTCGATGCACCTGACTGGACGATATCCGGAATGGTGGAGCGGAAAGCGCTTTGACAAGCCTGTCGTCATGCTATCCGGTTCGGAATCGTACGAACTGACGCGCGACGGTGTGCAACGCCTGTTGATCGGCCCGCCGATGAGCGAAGAGGAATGGGGCACTGGCTATATTCCGAAGGCCGACATTATCGCCACCACGCGCCGCTCTGGCGTCTCTGGCGCGCTGGATAGCGTCACAGTTCGGCATGCATCGGGAGGCGCATCAACGCTTCTCTTCAAGGCATACGAGCAGGGTCGCGGTAAATGGCAGGCCAACACTGTTGATTACGTCTGGTTCGACGAAGAGCCGCCGGAAGACGTCTATTTCGAAGGCATCACCCGAACAAACGCAACGCGAGGGCTGATCGCCGTCACGTTTACGCCTCTTAAAGGCATGAGCACGGTTGTTGCTCGGTACATCCTGGAGAAGTCTCCAGACCGCGAAGTCATCACCATGACGATCGAGGACGCGGAGCATTACACGCCGGAAGAACGGCAGAAGATCATTGACAGTTATCCGCCACATGAGCGGGAAGCACGAACGAAGGGCATTCCGTCTCTCGGCTCTGGCCGCATTTTCCCGGTTGCCGAAGAGGCGATTGTGGTTTCGCCATTCGAGATACCCAAGCATTGGGCGCAACTCGGCGGTTTGGACTTCGGATGGGATCACCCGTTCGGTGCCGTGGCTTGCGCCTGGGATCGAGACGCCGACGTCTTTTACGTCACGAAGGAATATCGGGAGCGAGAAGCAACGCCGCTCATCCATAGCGGCGCTCTGAAGCCTTGGGGCGTCTGGGTGCCGTGGTCGTGGCCACATGACGGGCTGCAGCACGACAAGGGAAGCGGAGAGCAGCTTGCATCGCAGTATCGGGGCCACGGCATGAACATGCTGCCCGAGCGAGCAACGTTTGACGACGGGACGAACGGTGTCGAAGCCGGCCTCTCGGACATGCTTCAGAGAATGCAGACAGGCCGGTGGAAGGTTTTCTCTACCTGCACTCAATGGCTTGAGGAATTCAGGCTCTACCATCGCAAGGACGGCAAGGTCGTGAAAGAGCGCGACGACGTTCTGTCCGCCTCCCGATACGCCTTGATGATGAAGCGCTTTGCCAAGGTCAACACCGGTAACGCCGACTGGAATTTCAAGGCTCGAAAGGTCGTATAAATGGCAGAAATGACCGACGAGCGCCTTGCCGGCATTGTCTCCATGCTGGTCAAGGATTGCGAGAACTATCGCGACGAGCTGTCGAAAGACCGCGGAAAGGCGATGGAATACTACGACGGCGAAATGAAGGACGTTCCCGTCGAGGACAATCGCTCGAAGGTGGTTTCTCGTGACGTTCGTTCGTCGATCAAGAAGGTTCTGCCTTCCGTCATGCGCACGATCCTCGGCAATGATCAGGTTGTCGAGTATGAGCCGGTCGGCGAGGGCGACGAAGAAGCCGCACAGCAGGCAAGCGATTACGTCAACTATGTCGTGTTTCCGGAGAGCGACGGTTACGAAGCCGTTCAGGATGCGATCAACGACGCTCTGAAGCTTCGCAACGGCATTATCCGCTGGTGGTACGACAAGCGTGTCAAAGTCAGCGTGTCGACGCACACCGGGCTTGATGAGGCCGCGCTCGTGCAACTGGTCAAGGACGATGACGTCGAGGTTCTGGAGCAAAGCCAGACTGCGCAGATGATCGACACCCCGGAAGGGCCCATTCAGCAGGTCATCTACGACGTGAAAATCCGTCGCAAGGCGCCATACGGCTGCACCAAACTTGCCGCGGTACCGCCTGAAGAGTTCCTCATCCACCCGGATGCGCTGGATATCGAGGAAAGCCCGATCACCGGGATTAATCCTCGCCTTCGCCGGTCTGATCTCGTGGCAATGGGCTATGATCGCGACAAGATTTATTCCCTGCCGGCCGCTGGCACGGATATCGACAAGGACACCGAGGAAGACACCCGCCGCCGTGACCTCGACGACGATCTGGACTCGACCGCACGCGAGCTGCAGGAGATCGAATATTACGAGCTCTACGTTCGCGTGGACGCAGACGACGACGGGATTGCCGAACTGCGCCGCCTGGTGTTTGCTGGCGGGGTAGGGCTGGACAACCTGCTTGAGAACGAGGAGTGGGACGAGGTTCCATTCGCTGACATCATCTCGGAGCGTCGCCCGCACCAGCGCGAAGGCAATTCCATCTCCGATGACACGATGGACATTCAGCGCATCAAGACAGTCCTGCTGCGCCAGACCTTGGATAACCTCTACTGGCAGAACATGCCACAGCCGGTCGTCCAGGAAGGGACTATAACCAACCCTAGTTCGGTCTTGAGCCCGAAGTTCGGGGAGCCAATCCGGGTTACACAGGGCACCGACGCACGCACAGCAGTCGCTTACAACAACGTGCCGTTCGTCGCTAAAGACTCGTTCTCCATGCTCGAATACATGGACAATGAGGCGACAGACAGAACGGGCGTCTCCGACGCGTCGAGCGGGCTTGCCCCTGACGCATTGCAGAACATGACGGCCAAGGCGTCGGCCATGATCGAGCAGGCCGGCATTGGGCAGACAGAATTGATGGTTCGCACCATCGCGCATGGTCTCAAGCGGGTTTTCCGCGGTCTTCTGCGCATGGTCATCAAGCACCAGGACCAGCCGCGCACGGTTCGCCTCCGCGGAAAATGGGTAACATTCGACCCGCGCGAATGGAATGCGGAGATGGACGCCACGGTCAACACCGGCCTTGGTGCCGGCACCCGCGAACGCGACATGATCATGATGCAGCAGGTCATCAACCTTCAGAAGGACCTACTGCTCTCGCTTGGTCCCGACAACCCGTTCGTCAAGCCGGATAATCTCTACAACTCGATTTCCAAGTTTGCGGAATCGGCCGGGGCGAAGTCTCCGGAGCTGTATTTCACGAAGCCTGATCCTGTTGAGATCCAGGCGAAGATGGACGCGGCGAAGAACCAGCCGAATCCCGATGTGGTCAAGGTTCAGGCTCAGGCCGAGGCGCAGAAGCAGAAGGCGCAGCTCGACGCACAGATCAAGCAGCAGCAGAACGAGACCGACGCGCAGATTGAGATGGAGAAGCTGAACCGTGAATTTGCTCTGAAAGAGGAGCAGTTAAACCGAGAGCTTGAACTGAAGCGTGAGCAGTTGATGGCGGAACTTCATCTGAAGCGCCAGCAGAGCGCCGCACAGATCGCCATGAATGCTCAGGTGACGAACGCTCAGACGTCGCAGGTTGAAATCGGAGGCCAGCCAGGATGACCGACGCTGAAAAGGTCGCGCAGGCTCGCGCTCTCCTCGACACGCCACTCTTCCACGTCCTCTGGGACGAGATGGAGAAGGCAGCGATTGACGCTTGCATATTCGCAGACCCCAAGGATGACGAGAAGCGCCACGCCTTCGCGGCAGAGGCGCGCGCCATCAAGAATTTCCGCAGTAAGCTCAACGCCCTCGTTGGTGAAGCCAATACTCAGCGGAAAGGCGCCCCCGCATAGTGCCGGGGCACCCACAACCCTAAAAGGGAAACTCCATGACTATAGGCGAGAGTGCCAACCTGCCATCCTCTGGAGGCGGGAGCAAAACCGTTGAACCCTCGACTGATCTCAACAACCCAGAAAACCTGAACTTTTGGGACCCCTCTGAAGAAGAGCAGGATAATCCAGAACAAGGGGAAGAAGGGACTGAAAGCGAGACGGATGAGGCCTCCGAAGATGGCCAAGAGTCCGACGAAGCCGAGCAGCAGGAAGAACCTGACGCCGAAGAATCCGAAGGTGATGAGCCGGAGGAAGAGGGCGAGAAGGAAGAGCCTGTCGTCGTTACCCTGAAAGGCGGCGAACAAGTTCCTCTCGAGGAGCTTAAGCACGGGTACATGCGGCTTCGCGACTACCGCCTTAAAACCCAGGAGACGGCGAACAAGTCGAAGTCTCTTGAGGAAATGACAACGCGCGTCACACGGACCGTGGACGCCATCGCAACCCATCTCGCCGGCATGTTGCCGGAAGAGCCGCAGCCCACGTTGGCCATCCAGGACCCGAGTGAGTACACGCGCCGAAAGGCCATCTACGACGCGGCAATGGGCCAGGTCAACGCGATCATACGCCTCGCAAACGAACCGAAGGAAGTAGCCGGCAAGCTCACCAAAGCGCAGGAAGACGAACTCGTCGCCCTGAACGATGAAAAGCTGGCCGAAGCGTTTCCACAGACACGGAAGTCTCTCGCGGACCGTAAAAAGTTCTTCGAACAGACATTCCAGACGGCTCGTGATCTCGGTTTT
>Ga0160457_1000568_pt1 | contig 15077 bp, 6 predicted proteins | sample HID1972M_E6MG_FD_108242 | JGI IMG/M metagenome (GOLD analysis project Ga0160457, IMG submission 108242) | Enriched pill bug-associated microbial communities from UW Madison campus, WI, USA - HID1972M_E6 MG | ecosystem: Host-associated > Arthropoda: Insects > Digestive system > Unclassified ... | reverse complement strand
AGTAGCGGTCAGTTTACCTGCAGGGTTATAATTTCCAACCAATACATCTGCAATCGCATTTCCAGCTTCTGTACCGCCAAACCAGGTTTCCAGAATGGCAGAAACATTGGCATCTTCCCATTCCAGCGTTAGCGGGCGGCTATTCATCAGTACCAGTACAACAGGCTTGCCGGTTGCTGTCAGTGCCTTTAACAGTTCTTTCTGATTAGGTAGTAAATCCAGATTGGTACGGCTCGTGGCTTCTCCGCCCATCAGCGCACTTTCACCCAATACGACAACTGCAATATCTGCTTTTCTTGCTGCTGCAACAGCATCGCTGATCAATTTCTCCGGAGACTTTTCATCGGCAACGATATCCGCGCCATTGGCATTGATCTGTTTCAGCAATGCCGGATCGTCTGCCAGGTTAGCGCCTTTGGCATAGGTAATGTCCATATTGGGCGCAACATTTTTTAAGCCTTCCATTACACCAATCGCCTGTTTCCAGTCGCCTGCTGCGCTCCAGTTCCCGATCATATCTCTTTTATTATCAGCCAGCGGACCAATTAATGCAATCTTGGCATCTTTTTTCAGCGGGAGCAACTGGTTATTGTTTTTTAACAGCACCATGGATGCTTCTGCAATCCGTTTGGCATCAGCCCTGTTTTTTTGTGACAGGATTTCCGTCTTTGCGCGTTCCTCATCGATGTACTTATAGGGATCGGTAAACAGGCCCAGTTTGTACTTCGCTTCAAGAATTCTGCGGCAGGCCTGATCGATAATAGCCTGGCTGATCTTTTTTTCCTGCAAAGACTGTTTTATGGTAGTCAGGAAACCTTCCCCAACCATATCCATATCCGTTCCGGCGGTTAATGCCCTGGCACTAACTGTTTTCAAATCACCCAGACCATGAGCGATCAGCTCATTGATGCCGGTATAATCGCTCACAACAAAACCTTTAAAGCCCCATTGCTTACGCAACAGATCTGAAAGCAGCCATCTGTTGGCTGTCGCCGGTGTACCGTTAATATCATTAAAGGAAACCATAACAGTTTCCGAACCTGCATCAACAGCCGCTTTATAAGGAGGTAAATACTCATTATACATTTTGATCAGGCTCATATCTGTCGTATTATAGTCCCGGCCGGCTTCAGCTGCCCCGTATAGGGCGAAGTGTTTTACACAGGCAAGGATCGCATCCTTGTTTTTCAGGCTATTGGTCTGATAACCTTTAACCATTGCCGCTGCGATCAGTCCGCCCAGGTAAGGATCTTCACCGGAACCTTCCGAAATCCTTCCCCATCTGGGATCCCTGGCGATATCTACCATCGGCGAAAAGGTCCAGTTTAAACCATCGGCACTAGCCTCCCGTGCGGCGATACGCGCACTTTTTTCAATCAATCCCATGTCCCAGGTTGCGCTCAGGCCCAATGGAATAGGGAAAATGGTTTTATGCCCGTGTACCACATCATATCCAAATAACAAAGGGATTTTTAAACGGGATTTTGTAACCGCCAGTTCCTGTAACTTACGTACGGCCTGTGGTGTGTAAGTATTGAATACACCACCTACCAGGCCTTTAGCAATTTTTTCATCCACACCCTCACTTAAAATCGGGCCGGTAACGTCAAATCCTACAGCGGGTAAGTTCAGTTGTCCTATTTTTTCATCCAGTGTCATTTTTGACATCAGGTTACTGACAAAGGTATTCATCTGCTGATCAGCAGCGGTTACCTTTTTTTTCTGCTGTGCAAAAGTACTTGTACAAATCAATGCCATCAGAAATAAATAAGTTAATCGTTTCATATTGTATGTTTTTTATAAAAGCTTTCTTTTAATTGGCCCTGATCACTTTCGACCGCTGCGATACCCCGTTCTCGCTGATCGCCTCAATGGAGAAATAATAAGTCTTTTCGCTGTCCATCCCTTTATACCAGTACTCATTCGCCTGGTAAACCATTATACAGTTATATAATTTACCGGGGTCTGTGCCTAAATAAATATTATAGGCATAAGCATCATTGACCGGGTTCCACCTGATCCAGGCATTCCTCTTTTCTGTTGATGTACGGAGTACAGTCAGGTCTTTTACCGCTGCAGGTATTTTCCCGTTCCCTTTTCCAAATACCCGTAAACCGCTGATAGCAAATTTTCCGGTTGGCATATGTATGTTTTCCAGTTTAATGAAACGGGCGCGGACAGGTTTTTCGAGTGCTACATAATCGTGCGGGACGTCTTTCCGGTTCAGGCTTTTATCGGCCAGGATTTTCCAGTTGTGCCCGTCAGCCGAATACCATAATTTGTACTGGTGATAGATACCCGTCTGCTTGCCGAGAAATGCGGCATCCTGATCTGCATAATTGATCTGTACCGCATTTACCGTTGCCAATTCACCCAGATCAGAACAGAGCCATTCCCCTTTATTGCTGCTTGCTGCGCTCCAGTAGGTCCTTATATTTTCATCCACAGCATTATTAGCGGTATAAGCGCCCAGCGTCGAAGACACCGTGACCGGTTTATTGTAATTGAGCAGCATCCATCCGGTAAAACCGCTTTTTAAATGATTTGTCTCAGCAGAAGGCAGATAATGCGGATAGTCCCCGAATGCAGCATCCATATACATCACATCATCTTTATCAAAACCTGCGGGCCATAAACCCAGCCTGCGTTCAAAATTGTTTTTTACGCCAAGGGCTATCGTTGACACATGCCAGTAATTTTTCCAGTTGTCCTGGAAGGTAGCTCCATGCCCGGCGCCCCGTGCAAAACCGCCAGGTTTGTAGGATAGGGGTAAAGACTGGTGTTCAAACGGCCCCAGCGGACTTTCTGAAGTGGCTACCCCATCGGCATAACCACTGAACTCTGTTGCCGGCGCGCCATACTGCAGGTAGTACTTTCCATGATGTTTGGTCATCCAGGCGCCTTCAATAAAAGGTTCCAGAAAAGTATTGTCCAGGTTTTCCCCGAAACGCTGCCAGCCAAAACGTTTATCATTTAATAACAGCAATTCCTTCCTTGTACCGATGGGCTGGAATGTTTTTCTGTTCAGCTCAATGCCATACAGGGGATATTGATTGCTGCTGCCATTATACATGTATAGTTTTCCGTCATCATCTATAAAATGGGAGGGATCCCAACCGCCGATCTCAAATTCATGCAGCACTTCCTTCCAGCTGTCAACCTTAGGGTTTGTACTCATCCAGATAGGAAAATTCTTTGCATAGGTAGAACCGAAAACCAGCATGGTGTCCCCCTGTATCCAGACAGATGGCGCACAAAGGTCATCATATACCTTATGTTCGGGGCGCAGGAAAGAACGGGAAACAAAATTCCAGTTATACAGATCGCTGCTCCACCAGTATCCCATCTGATTGGTAGAAAATAAAAAATAATCGCCCTTATAATTGACGATCACCGGGTCTGCCGTTGCCCTGTGCCTGCCTTGTTCTGCAAAGTTCGGAATAGGCGTATACCCGTAATCCAGGTTAAGCGGATTACAATAAGTAAGCTGCTTTTGCTGTCCCCATATAGTGGTACAATAGAACCCAAGGCAGAGCAGAAGGATATATTTTTTGACTAACATGCTTTATGGCTTACTCTCTATCCCTAACCTGTTCAATCCGTTTTTAACATCCGGGCTGCTCATAAATAACTTCCATAATAAACCCGTCCTGTAGTTTTCAATCATACAGATAACAGGCCCCTGGTCAATAGCCAAATGTGATTTTGCATACCAGTTGTGCTGTTCGCTAAATGCATCCACAAAACCGTATTCACTCCATATCTTATCGCCCAGATCGTAATAAAAATGCTTCAATGCTTTCATGGAATATTCAGGCGTGTAAGGAAAGGCAGACAAAGCAGCTGTCGGGCTGATTACGCCAAGATCTTCAGTAGGGGAGTGAGCCGCATAACCCTGCCAGCTGTCACTGGCGGTTAAACCCCAGGTATTTTCACCGTAACCTTTATAATGTTTGGGATTGGCTACGCAATAGGCATAATTGATAAGCGTATGGTTCTTATTCTGTTCGAAATAATCGGCATACCGGTCTTTCAATCCATGCGGGTCAAGGCCAAGGAAGGAATAATGGGAGAAAAATAAGGGGCCTCCTCCATCAAAGCCTAAAGGCAGCGTAGTACCGAAAAATTGTTTCCCGTTAAAAAAGGTATTGCTGTTTGCCCAGCCTTCGTCATATACTTTTCTGTCTATCGGAAATTTGGGCGAAGCTGCGGCCAGTACATAAGTAATAAAACATTCGTTCCATCCTTTGATCTGATGGTTCATACTCCATCCATTGTTAGGACTCCAGTGCCAGTAAAGCACATTTTGCTGCTGGGTAAACCAGTTCCATTCTATGCCCTCCCATAACCAGAGGATCTTATTGCGGATGTCATTTTCAACCGGATTGTCAGCCGTATAATATTGGCGCGCGGTAAGCAGGCCCTGGAATAAAAAAGAAGTTTCTACAATATCTGCACCATCGTCTTTCGGACTGAAGCGGATCACTTTACCCGTCTCCCCGTTTAACCAGTGTGGAAATGCACCATGGAACATGTCTGCCTTCCATAAAAAATCAACGATTTTTTTAGTCCTTGCAGCGGCTTGTTCACGGGTAACAAATTTGCGTTCAGCAGCCACGATTGTCGCCATGATCCCAAACCCTGTACCACCGGTGGTAACCACTTCGTCACCATAATCAAAAGACCTGTTACTGCGTTCCCTTGCCATGCCACTTACCGGATGACCGAAATCCCAGAAATACCGGAAGGTCTGCCGTTGTACAAGGTCAAGCAGCTGATCGTCAGTCAGGTTTTTCTGTATGTTCATTACTGGTTTTATACCATCTGCCGGTATGCCTTTCTTTTGCGCGCAGGCAGGGGAAAGGGATAAAAACAGCGACAGGGATAAAACTAAAAAATTGGAGTTCATCTGTTTATTTATTGATATTATCGTTGATATTTTTAATTGTATCAAGCTCCCAGGCTCGGTTAATTTTTTCCATGGTTAGATGGGGTACTTTGTAGAAAGAGGTTACCCGAGCAATTCAGGTAACCTCTTAAAATGGGAATCAATATCAGTAACCTGGGTTTTGTGTTAACAGGCCGCCGCTCAGGTCTATTTCATTTTGCGGAACAGGCCATACTTCGTTCTTATTGGCTTTCCATCCTTTCGGGCCAAATACCTCCAGCGCCCTTCCCTGACGGATCACATCGAAATAGCGATCGCTTTCCATAGCCAGCTCAACCTGTCTTTCCTTATAGATCGCTGTACGCAGGGCAGCCTGGTCGCTGGTCGTAACGTCAGGCAGTATGGATGCATTTGTCCCTCTTGCACGTGCGCGTACCCTATTTAAAGAAGTACGTGCCTGGCCGGGATTGCCCTGCTCGTTTGCTGCTTCTGCATTCATCAGCAGGATGTCTGCAAAGCGCAGTACCCTGATGTTTTGCTGTGCGCCCTGGTTAAAACCAGAAACGTACAAGCTAAAAGGAACATAAGATTTTTGGTTATACCGCTCATTAGGTACAGTAGTAGGAATAAAATCTCCTTCGGGAGTTGTTTCCCCTTTGAAAATGATGGTTGCATCTCTTCGCGGATCACCCGGTTCAAAAGCGTCAGCAAGTACTGCTGAAGGCGTATTGAATCCCCAGCCGCCTGCAGGTACACCTGCCACACCCTGTACCTGGCTGTATTGGGAGTTGGATGCATCTGCATTTCCCTGCACCAGTTCTGCCTGAATTTCAAAAACAGACTCTATATTATTTTCATTCGTTGTGCGGAAACCTTTTTCGAAGTCAGGGAAGAGGTCATATCCCAGGCCCATCACCTCATTGGTCAAGGTTAAAACATCCCCCCATTTTTTCTGGTACATCGCTACTTTTGCATGCATTCCTAAAGCAGCGCCCTTAGTAGCGCGGCCTAAGTCTGCCGCACCATAAGATGGCGGTAATGCAGCGGCTGCCTCGGTCAGGTCCTGTTCAATCTGCGCATAAACAGTTGCTTTGTCGGTACGCGGAATATTATATTCCGTGGCATCTTTAGGCACATTTACCCTGAGCGGAACATCGCCATAAGCTCTTACCAGCCTGAAATAGGAATAAGCCCGTACAAATTTTGCTTCGGCAATATAACGGGCCTTTAAGGCGGCATCCATTGTAATTGCCGGAATATTGTCCAGCACCTGGTTGCAGAGATTGATGTTTTGGTATTGTCCGGTCCAGAAGCTTTGTAATGAGCCTTCTGTAGAAGTAACAGTGAAGGTATCATAAAGATTAAAAAAGGCAGCATCAGTAGGCGTACTTCCTTTATCGGCTTCATCTGAAGCGGTACTTTCAATAGCCAGTGCAGGAAATGCAACATTTTCCCAGGTACGCAGGTTAGCATAAATTGCATTTACTGCTTTAGTGGCATCTTCCTGGGTTTGCCAGAATTGTGTGGCCTGTTGCTGGCCTTGTGGGTCTACATCCAGAAAGCTCTTTTTACAGGACGCAGAGAAGAGTGCTGTCGCCGTCAAAACAGTCATGAACCATTTCTGCAGCATTATATTTTTATATGTTTTCATCTGTTTATTTATTTTTTTATAAATGGTTAGATGGAGCCTTTGAGGATTAAAATAATCATTCCTCTGTGAGTTTAATGATGATTTTAATCCTGTCGGGTTCATGTCCTAATCAATTAAAATGTGAGATTTACACCCAGGTTATAAGTCGCAAATAATGGATATACATTGATATCTACACCTCTGCTGGTAGGTGTGCCCCCGGTAGCTGGATTATAACCAATCTCCGGACTGAATCCCCTGTAGCCAAAGAAATTAAGCGCATTTTGTGCGTTTGCGTAAACCCGCAGATTCTTTATTCCCCATTTTGATACCAGTGTTTCCGGCAGATTATAACCTAATTGAATATTTCTAAGCCTGACATATGCACCGCTTTCTACATAAAAAGAGTTGGCCTGGTTGTTATTGTTCGATGCCAGGTTGGTCGATGGATATTCATTTGATGTACCCGGTCCGGTCCATCGGTTATCAAAAAACTCTTTAGTGAAATTCTCATTACCGAATCTGTTGCCCAGATTAGCGTTGAACACATCAACGCCGGCTACCCCTTGTATATCAATGGTTAAATCGAAATTTTTATATGCGAAGTTTGTGTTTACGCCATAATTGTATTTCGGATTCGGATCACCCAGAACTACGCGGTCCCTACCATCAATAACGCCATCCCCATTCTGGTCAATATATTTAAAATCTCCGGCGGTAGCACCACTCTGACCGGAAGCTGCGGCTTCTTCAGGTGTTTGCAATATTCCGGCTACTTTGTAGCCAAAAAATGTACCAATCGGATAACCTGCTACTGTTCTTGTTGGCAATACGGCATTGTTTAAGCCGGTACCGCCTGCATAAATAGGGTTAGAACCAGAAGTTACATTCAGTACTTTGTTGTTATTGATACCTATGTTCCCACTAATGGAATAGGTTAATCCACCGGAAGTTTTATCTGCCCAGGTCGCAACAAACTCAAAACCACGGTTCCTGAAATCCGCCTGGTTGCCGATCAATCTACTGTTTGATGTACCTAAAGAGCCTAATACAGGGATATCAAAAATAGCCTGTTCAGTTGTCCGGTTATAATAATCTGCTTCAACACTCAGTCTGTTGCCCATAAAACCCATTTCCAATCCAATGTCGGTTCCCGCGCTGCGTTCCCAGAATAAGGCAGGAGGTACTATAGTAGTAATACTTGCACCTGTATTGGCGATACCGTTATAAAAAGCGATGAGCTGAGGGGTTTGTGTAATGGTAAGTGTGGTCGGATTGATAGGCACCCCGGCATTACCTACCTTACCCCAGCTTCCCCGTAGTTTTAAATTACTAAAAATGGTCTGGTCCTTCATGAAATCTTCGTTAGAGATTACCCAGCCTGCACCTACGGAAGGAAAATAACCCCAAAGGTCGCTTCCTCCGAAAAATTGTGAGGCCGCATCAGCCCTTAAAGAAGCATTTAACAGGTATTTATTCTGGAAAGCATAATTTACCCTGCCAAAATAAGAAGTAGCCGTTGATAAAGTACCGGAATCATTAATCAGCCTGCCATCCGCATTACCCAGGCTCAGGAATAAATCGCCATCACTGTTAAAAGGCACATTCTGTGCAGAACCGTTTAATGTATAGCCTTTGTAACGCTGAGCAGTCTGGCCGGCCAGGATAGTTAAACTATGGTCGTTCCATTTATTGTCATAAGTAAGGGTATTCTCTAATATCCAGTTCCTCGTTTCTGTCCTTCTCAGGGACAGGATGCTGATATTCGCATTCTGTCCGGTAGTTGCATAATATTGCGGAATATAATTCCTGTTTTCGTCCTGGCCAAAATCTCCGCCAGCACTGGTTTTGAAGGTGAAATGGTTAGCAAATTTCAACTCCGCATATACATTTCCTGTTACCCGGTACCTGGTGGTTTTGCTATTAGAAAAATCTATAGTAGCCTGGGGGTTAACATTACTGCCGTTACCTAATTGGAAACTGTTCGGATCTCCGTACGTTCCATCAGGATTAAACACCGGAACTACGGGTGATGCGGTATATAAAGCACGGAAAATTGTACTTGGCGCATCAATAGAAGTGCTCGCTGTACCAGTAACGTTGTAACCTATCTTCAGTCCTTTAAACACCTGGAAGTCATTAGACAACCGCGCAGTATATCTTTTGTAATTGTTCCTTTCCACAATACCATCCTGGTTGAGGTAACCCAGCGAGAGGTTATAACTGGATTTTTCCGATGCCCCGTTAATGGAAACCTGGTGGTTGGTGACCATCGCCGTACGCAAAATCTCTTTATACCAGTCTGTGCCTTCTCCCAGATTGGTATTGGTGAATAAAGGCGGGTTCCCCACACGGTCATACGCTTCATTGACCGCAGTAGCATATTCGCTTGCATTGGTCATTTTAACCGCATTGCTCACACGCTGAATCCCAATGTACCCATTGTAATTGATAGTTGGATCTCCGGTCTTGCCGTGTACAGTAGTCACCAGAACAACACCGTTTGCTGCCCTGATACCATAAATTGACTGACTGGAAGCATCTTTAAGCACACTGATATTGGCAATATCAGAAGGGTTTAAAAAGCTGATATCATCATACCAGACCCCGTCCACTACGTACAATACATTAGTATTACCATAAATGGTACCTGTACCGCGAATTGAAATTTGCGGAGAAGAACCAGGCGTAGCATTATTGGTAATGGAAACCCCGGCAACTTTACCCTGTAAAGCACTTACCGGATTGACAGATGCCTGTTTGGAAATGTCTTCGCCTTTTACCGAAGCAACAGATCCCGTTACATCTATTTTACGCTGGGTACCATAACCCACTACCACTACCTGTTCCAGTTGCTGGGAGGCGGAAGCAAGCGTTACATTTATAGTGGTTTGATTGTTTACAGGGATTTCCTGTGTAGTATAACCTATATAGGTAAATACCAGTGTTGCGTCCGCCGGTGCGCTGAGCGCAAAATTACCATTGGCATCTGTTTGTGTTCCTGTTGTTGTTCCTTTTACCACCACGCTCACAGAAGGGATAGTCGTTTTGTCCTGACCATCCGTAACCACTCCCTTAACTGTTATGTTTTGGGCTGAAACTGTGTTAATAAATAGTAAACATAGAAAGGTCAGAACAGAAATTTTTGTAAAAACTCGTTTCATACTGTTTATAGTTAAGTTAATAGGGGGATAAATCTCCGGGAGTTTTAAGTGATAAGCAAAGAAAGTACCTCTACATCCTTACGTCAGGCATCTTAGTGTAATGATGACAATAAGTATTCTGTGTATACTAAAATATTGCAAATCAAGCTCACAGCCCGGGGAAATAACCTTGTCGGGATTAACTTATAACAAAGAAAAAAGTTTTTATTTTTTCGGTTTGTGTAGTAATGATGTAGTCTTAAAGCTCCATAAAGAACTCTACGAGGTTCTTATCATGGGGTACATCAAGTTTTTTCCGGAGCCTGTACCTGCGGATTTCCACGCCTCTTAAAGAGATATTGAGCAGGGAGGCCATCTCTTTACTGCTCATGTTCATATGCAGATAGGCACATAATTTAAGGTCGTTGGGCACCAGGTCAGGGTGGTTAGCTTTCAGTTTCTTAAAAAAACTTTCGTGTGCTTCATTAAAACTTGCCTCGAACAGGTTCCAGTCGCGCTCGTCATTCATGCCCTCATCAATCACTTTCTGTATTTTCCTCAGTTGGTCGCCGGGCAGTTTTTTTCCGTCACTGCCTTTTGCTTTTAAAATTTCCTGACTGAGTTTCTGCAGCAGCTCGTTCTTGTAAACGAGGCTCATGGCCGAATTGGCCAGCTCCCTGTTTTTGCTGTTCAGTTCCGCCTGCAGCTTTTCTGCCTGCAGCTTTATGATTCGTTTTTCTGTGGCCTCAGCCTTTGTTTTGAGATAAGCTTCTTTTTCCTTTTGCAGCCGCGCTTCAATAGTGGCCCTGTCCTTTTTTAATTTCCTTTCGTATTGCTTTTTTGCTAATATGGCCAGCACGGCGAATAACAGTACATAAAAGGCATAGGCCCATTTGGTGGCATAAAATGGTGGCAGTATAGTAAATTCGAATGCAGCAGTATCCGTAACAGACTGTTCGTCAATTTTCGCACGGACTAAAAATTTATAGCTGCCCCAGGATAAATTGGTAAAGTCTTTTTGTGTAGCGGGGGTCCAGTCTGACCATTGCCCTGAGTATCCTTCCAGGTAATACTGGAATTTAGTCTTCGCCTGCCTGTAATAGGGCAGGGTAAAAGAAATCCTGATATTGTTCCTGCTGTAGGGGATTTCGACCTCAGTGCCGCTGTTGCCATTCTCGGTAATCGTACGGTAAGTATCCGTAACGTCTTCTACCTTGCGTATCAGGACCGCCGGAAGTTTAAATTTATTTTTGGTTTCGTTTACTGCATCATTATAGATCACAAATCCGTCATCTACACTGATCAGGTACATCTGATCACTGATCTTGCTGATATTTTCATAATACTGGACCATCCTGCCATCCAGTATGCTGAACCTGTTCGTGTCAATATTGATTTTTCCCGGTTCAGCGAAATTGATCAGGCCCATTTTTCCATGGTTGATAAACCAGTATTTTTTCGGGCCCGCGGGAATGATCTTATTGGAAGAAGCAAAAGTCCCCAGTCCTTTATTTAATTCATTGTACAGGCTGAAGCGGTTACTGATCTCATCATAAAGCTGAAATCCCGATTCCGATGAAAATACCATTTTGTCTTCCAGCATGAAAATATTAATGTTGTAACTATCGCGCAAGCCGTTCCTTCCATCATAATAATGGTTTTTGATGACCCTTTTAAAATCGGGGCTAAGGGTCAGTTTATACAAGCCCTTATAAGCATGGCTTACCCAGATATTTCCTCTGGAATCCTGTTCTACATAACGGGAAGGTTCCCCGAAATTTTCGATCTTTGTATAGAATTTCCACTGGCCTTTGCCATCTTTTTTGAAAAGAACCAGGCCTGTATACGTGCCCTGGATTAAATAATCCGGATTATTGTTCAGCCTTTTTATCGTCCAGCCCCCATTTATATCCGATATTTTTTCAATTTGATTGCCTGTTACTTTAAAAGCACCTTCGTTGTGCCCGCATATCAGTTCGTCATCAATTATACTCAGGTCCCATACTTGTCCCTGTGAGTTTGGGATCAGCCTGAAATCAAAAGTATTCATCCTGTTGCCGTTCCCATGGTTCCATGGACTATAAAATAACCCCTGGTTCGTACCCAGATAGATATTGTTTTTATAAATGAGGCTGGAGTAAACCGTTCCGAACTGACCGGCCTTATCCAGGTAAAAATATAAGGGCGAATTCAATTCGACCCTGTCGATGCCATTATCCAGTCCTGTCCATAAACTCTGTGCATCGTCTGTGAACAGGCTTAAAATGGTGTTGTTCTGTAAACCGCCTGATTTGTTGATCTGCTGTATGATATTTCCATCCTGATCAATAATGATCAATCCGTTAAGTATAGTGCCGAAAGCATAATACTTATCACCTATCCTGCTGCCATTATTGAGGTGGTAAGTTTTCAGAAAGGAGTCAGCAGCCGTTTTAAAAGGCGTAAAAGCCAGCCCATCATAAATGAACAGTCCATCCTTGCTGGTACCGATAAGTAAAGTATTGTTTTTATAGGGAAGAACACTAAGGACATCGGAAGGATTGACTGGTGTTTTATGCGACAGTGCGGTTAGTGAATTTCCTTTTAATTCAAAAAGGCCTTTATTTAACACCTCTACTAAAAAGCGGTTCCCTGCATGATGAAGGAAAAGAAAAGTACCCGGGGCTTTTACAACGCTTATTTTGTTGTGCTGATAAATGTAGATGGTGCTGAACGATTGAAAAATGACCCTTGTGCCGTCCACGTAAATTTTCCATATTTCATCGGAAGGCCGGTCCTTTTTAGGGATCAGGTTAATCAGCGAGGTATAAGTGAGTTTCCTGTTTTTTACGGACCAGTAACCGAATTCACCAAAGCCACCTGCATAAATCAGGTCTTTCGTATCTGCAGCCACGGCACGTATAATCTGCCGGTTGGGCATCTGGCGTTGCTGCCAGTATTTTCCGTCAAAAGTTAACAGGCCCTGGGCATTGCCAAAATACATGATCCCTTTGCTGTCCTTTGCAATTGACCAGTTTTGGTTCCCCGACAGATAAATCGATTTTGGATAATTCTGAACGTAAGGGACACCGGTGTTTTTTATGTTATCCGCCTTAGCAATATGGCCGAACAGGCTTAGGAATAGGAAAAAATATTTAACAGAGCGGGTCTTCATCTATAAAGAGTGTGTACGCAAATATTTAATTAAACGCCGCAAATTACCCATTAAAAATAACATTCGGGTACCTAATGTTTGATGTACTGCTTATCCGGTCAGGGCAGACATGTAAAATACCGGTTTAACAGCTGATTTACCTATTTATTGTTACCGGTAAAAGGTATGACCAGATTGGAAATCCGGGATACGCTTTTACGTGGGATAGATTCCCGAACATTCAGGGAATCGTTAAGGTGGGTGTATGAAACCTCGGTGCCGGCTACTTGCTGCCTGCATGTGTTTTCAACTAGTTGTTTTGCACGCTCTCCCGCACGCACTCAGCATGCAGGCCGCATGCACTAACCCAAAACATACCTGCCGGAATTCCTGGTTTTGTTCTGCTTCATTTGTTGCTGGAACCCTGGGGTAATAAATGGCCTGGCTGATGAAATTTCTTGTTTCATCAGCCTATGGCTTGTGTTATCGTTTCTTTAAAAAGAAGAGTTCAGGGGTTGAGGAATTTTAACATAATATCCGGTTCCGTCATAAGGACGGCGGCGCGGGTGGCTGACACATGCATCTGAACAGCATCCATGGAGCTTTGTACCGCATTCATCACATTGTGTGATGTGCTCATTACATTCCGGATTGGCACAGTTGATCATTTTAGCTGTTACCGTTCCGCAGTTATAACATTTGGAAACTACACTTGGGTTAACTGTATTCACATCCACTGCTATACGGTTATCAAATACATAACATTTGCCTTCAAAATCTTCTCCGCCCGCTTCTTTACCATATTTGATAATACCGCCATGTAACTGGTAAACATCATTAAAGCCATGGTGCAGTAACAGCGCAGATGCTTTTTCACATTTAATGCCCCCTGTACAATAGGTCAGTACTTTTTTGTCCTTGTATTGTGCCAGCTCATTTATCTTTTCCGGGAAATCCCTGAAATTCTCGATGTCAAGCGTAACCGCATTTTTGAATTTGCCCAGGTTATGTTCATAGTTGGAACGTACGTCCAGGATGACGACATCTTCCTGATCTATCATTTTCTGGAATTCTGCAGGTTCAAGATGTTTTCCTGTACGTTTGTTGGGGTCAATAATACTGGTATCCCTTAAACCGGAATGTACGATCTCGGATTTATAACGGCAATGCATTTTGATAAAGGAAGGTTCTTCCACCTGATCTGTCTTAAATTCAGTTTTTGCAAAGCGTTCATCGGCATGGATGGCTTGCATATACGCTGTACAGGCTTCTTCGGTTCCTGAAACGGTTCCGTTTAAACCTTCTTCAGCAACAATGATACGGCCTACAAGCCCAAGGGATTTGCAAAATTTAAGGTGATCTGCAGCAAAAGTCTCTGCATCAGCTATCGGACTATAACAATAGTATAGTAGTGTCTGGAATTTTTTCATAAAAATTAATACCGCTGCAAACGGCGTTTAACGGGAGCAAATTTAATAATAAATTTGTTATGCATAAAAAAAGGTGAGGTTAGTGATTGACGGGCCGGTTTTCAATTCCATTCATTAATTACCGTTTTGTATATGCTAATCCCTCAGCATATATCTTCAACCCATCAAATAAAGTTGTTTGCGGAATATATCCTAATAATTTTTTAGCTTTATAGATGTCAGCAGAAGTTATCTTAACATCACCAGGCTGGTTATTCGATCGTTTCAATAACAATTTTTGATCGCATATTGATTCAATAACATCAATAAGTTCCGTGAGTTTAACAGTTATATTGCTGCCCAAATTAATGACCTCATATTGTGATTCGTTGTAAGAGAGGGCTGAAATTATTCCTTGGACCACATCGTCTACGAATGTATAATCCCTGGAACTTGAGCCGTCTCCGTAAATATTAAAAGACTTTCCCTTTCGTATTGCATGAAATATTTTATTAATCACTAAATCTGGCCGTTGTCGCGGCCCATAAACTGTAAACAATCTGAAGGCTAAAAACTGCACGCCATATAAGTGACTATAAACGTGACCTAAGGCTTCTCCAGCAAGTTTTGTAGATGCATAGGGGCTTATAGGTTTAAGTAGGGTATCTTCCTTCCATGGTAATTGATCATTAACACCATAGACGCTGCTCGAAGACGCGAATATGAATTTTTCAATATTTCTTGCTTTCGCAAATTCAAGTAAATTTTGTGTCCCTAAAATGTTTACATTATGATATATGTCTGGGGTTTTTAAACTGTTGCGTACACCAGCTCTTGCCGCCAAATGTATAATGGTATCTTTAATTCCTAAAGT
>Ga0160457_1000565_pt1 | contig 15126 bp, 10 predicted proteins | sample HID1972M_E6MG_FD_108242 | JGI IMG/M metagenome (GOLD analysis project Ga0160457, IMG submission 108242) | Enriched pill bug-associated microbial communities from UW Madison campus, WI, USA - HID1972M_E6 MG | ecosystem: Host-associated > Arthropoda: Insects > Digestive system > Unclassified ... | reverse complement strand
GCGCGCCTATTGCACGTAAACGGGTATCAATGTCCTGGTAACCTCTTTCAATCTGTTCTATATTGAAGATCGTTGATGTGCCTTCAGCGGATAAGGCAGCAATTAAAAGGGATACCCCGGCACGTATATCGGGAGAAGTCATGCTGATCCCTCTTAACTTGTATTGTTTGTTGATCCCGTTAACGGTTGCCCTGTGCGGGTCGCAAAGGATAATCTGGGCGCCCATTTCGATGAGTTTGTCCACAAAGAAAAGGCGGCTTTCAAACATTTTCTGATGAATTAATACCGATCCTTTGGCCTGCGTGGCAATAACCAGGATAATGCTCAGCAGGTCGGGTGTGAAACCGGGCCATGGCGAATCCGCAATGGTCAGGATAGAACCGTCAATGAAAGTATCGATGATATAGTGTTTCTGGGAGGGAATGAAGATATCATCACCCTTTAATTCAAATTTAATACCGAGCTTTCTGAAGACATCAGGGATAATGCCCAGTTCATTGTAGCAAACGTTTTTGATCGTGATTTCAGACTCCGTCATGGCGGCAAGGCCGATAAAAGAGCCTATTTCAATCATATCAGGCAGCATGCGGTGTTCGGTACCGCCCAGTTTTTTTACCCCTTCGATCGTTAGCAGGTTAGAACCTATACCGGATATTTTAGCGCCCATACGGTTCAGCATTTTACACAGCTGCTGTAAATAAGGTTCGCAGGCAGCATTGTATAGGGTAGTAACGCCTTTGGCCAGTACGGCCGCCATTACAATGTTTGCTGTACCGGTTACAGAGGCTTCATCCAGCAGGATATATGTGCCTTTCAGGTTAGTGGCATCTACATTAAAAAATGATTGTTTGGCATTATATATGAACTTGGCACCTAATTTCTCAAAGCCGAGGAAATGGGTATCTAACCTTCTGCGGCCAATTTTATCGCCGCCCGGTTTAGGAATAGCCGCACGGCCGAACCTGGCCAGAAGCGGGCCTACGATCATAATTGAGCCTCTCAGACCACCGCCTTTGGATTTAAAAGTATCAGATTTAAAAAACTCGAGGTCAATGTCCTTTGCTTCGAAAGTATAAGTGTCTTTTGACAGCCGTTCTATTTTTACACCCAGATCCCCCAGCAACTCAATCAGCTTGTTTACATCTTTGATGTCGGGGATATTGCTTATGGTGATTTTTTCTGCTGTCAGTAAAACAGCTGATATAACTTGTAAGGCTTCGTTTTTAGCGCCTTGAGGATGGATTTCGCCCTTTAATTTTTTCCCGCCTATAATTTCAAATGCGTTCATGTATGATTAAGCCTAATATGATATAAATGCTTCCTGGTTAGTGTCTCTGCTTGGGATTATTATTACTGCGCGCCGGGCGGTTATTGTTATTGTTTTGTCTTCCTTTATTGTTGTTATTGCGCCCGCGGTTGTTATTTGTTGCAGGCCTGTTTACAGGAGGCCTGAATTCTACCTTATTTAAATTGATATTCTCTTCCAGCTGTAATTGTCCGCCGGATAGCTCACGTAGATTTTTAAGGATGGTTTCATCTGCAACACTGTCTTTGTTCCAGGTAACGTAAGCCATTTTCATGAAGTTGGCAATCCCCTGGACCATAGCGGCCCTGCGTTCCGGCTCATCAACGGCTTTGGCCTTTTCAATCAGCGCTTCTACCGTTTTTCCATAATGTTTGTAAGTGATTTTTTGCTGCGGATATCCAATGTGAGCAGGTTTTACAAGTGCTGCTTCGGGCGTTGGTTTAGGATAAGGACTGTCAACTTCGATTTTATAACCGGAGATAATATGTAAATGGTCCCATAATTTATGCTTAAAATCAGCAACATCCCTTAGGTGGGGGTTTAAAAAGCCCATCAGGTCTATCACGGCCTGGGCATATTTATTGCGCTCTTCCAGGTCCGGAAGCTCACAAATGTACTTCACCATATTTTGTACATTACGTCCGTATTCTGCAAGGATTAACTCACTTCTTGTGGTATTATAATCGAAATTCATGCTATATTATTCTAATGGCAGCCGTAGATGGGATAACGATCCGGTGCCTGTTTTGGTATATTTTGTTTAAAGATAACGTTATTTAACAATCCGCAATTTAGCAAATTTTAATAACAACTGTTTATTCCCTAATCCCTGGAAAAATACAGTAGCCTTTACGTCTGGTAATGTCCCTTCAAGATTGATGATTTTACCAAAGCCAAATTTCTCATGTTCTACTTCCATGCCATTCTGAAAAGATTTTGCCTCATCAGCAGTAAAACCTGGTGTAGGGACATGCGCTTTAGGTAATAACGTAGTCGTTTTGGGCCTTGGTGCCTGTGCTGTGCCGCTTGTACCAGCGGCTGAAGCAGGTTTAGGTTTGCTGAAGGTGTCCCTTTGCTGGGTCCATGATCTGCGTTCACTGTCGAAGCTGTCTGTACTGAAGCTGCTTTTTGCTGCTTTAACCATCTCCAGTTCTAAATATTTAGGACTGATCTCGTTGATGAAACGGCTGGGCTCACAGCTGGTCAGCGTTCCCCAGCGATAACGTGAGGTGGCGTAGGTAAGGGTAAGTTTCTTTTCTGCGCGGGTAATGGCCACGTAAAATAATCTCCGTTCCTCTTCCAGGTCTGATCTCGAATTGAGCGACATTTGTGAAGGGAACAGGTTCTCTTCCAGGCCGACTACAAATACATTTTTAAATTCCAGTCCCTTTGCAGAGTGGATGGTCATCATCGAAACGGTATCTTTTTCTTTATCATCCTGTCTGTCATCGTTCGTTAACAGGGCAATGTCCTGCATAAAAATTGCCAGGCTGCGGTCTTCAATATCTTCGCGTTCAGCAAATTCTTTGATTCCGTTCAGTAATTCCTGGATGTTTTCATACCTGCTCCTGCCTTCAATGCTGTCATCTGTATGCAATTCTTTTAAGATGCCGGAATGCTGTGCAATATATAAAGCGGTTTCATAGGCATCCAGTTTTTTAGCTTCCGCCATGAAGCTTTTAATCAGCATAGAGAAGTCATTCAGCTGATTGGCAATCCTGCCGGCAATATATTTTTGCGGATCACATATCACCTCCCACATGGTAATGTCATGCTGGTCGGCGGCAACGATGATCTTATCTACCGTTGTATCTCCTAAACCTCTTCTCGGATAATTAATAACGCGTTTTATTGCTTCTTCATCACTTGGGTTAAAAGTCAGGCGAAAATAAGCAATCAGGTCCTTGATCTCTTTACGCTGGTAGAAGGAGAGGCCCCCAAATATTTTATAGGGTATATTTAATTTTCTCAGTGCTTCCTCCATTGCCCTCGACTGTGCATTGGTACGGTATAGAATGGCGAAATCGCTGTAGTTTAAACCTTTTGAAGTACGGTCCTGCACAATGGCTTCTGCAACAATTTTGCCTTCTTCATTGTCGGTAAAAGCACGGGAAACCTTAATACGGTCGCCGGATTCATTGTCAGAAAAGACGTTTTTCTCCAGCTGGTTTTTGTTATTGGCAATAATACTATTGGCCACCTCTACGATATTTTGTGTAGAACGGTAATTTTGTTCCAGTTTATAAACGTTTAAATCCGGATAATCCTTCTCGAAATTTAAGATATTCTGAATATTAGCGCCCCTGAAACCGTAGATACTTTGTGCATCATCACCTACCACGCATATATTCTGGTAAGCTGCGGCCAGTTTTTTAACGATAGTGTACTGTGAAAAGTTGGTGTCCTGGTACTCATCCACCATCAGGTATTTAAATTTCTGCTGATATTTATTGAGTACGTCGGGATGGTTTTTCAGCAATACATTGGTCTTAAACAGCAAATCATCAAAATCCATTGCACCTGCCTTAAAACAGCGTTTGGTATACGTTTCGTAGATCACACCGGTCAGCGGACGTTTATTGCCTGCATCTTCTGCCTGGATTTCTGCATTTTCCAGGTACTCTGTATGACTGACCAGGTTGTTTTTTGCGGAAGATATGCGGTTATAGACGAAATTAGCATTGTATAATTTATCGTCCAGCTGCATCTCTTTCAGTATGGCACGGATCAGGCTTTTGCTGTCGTCAGTATCATAAATGGTAAAGTTTGACGGATAGCCGATTTTCTCTGCTTCAACACGTAATATCTTCGCAAAAACAGAGTGAAAGGTGCCCATCCACAGGCTTTTAGCTTCCGGGCCAACAACTTTGGATATACGTTCACGCATATCTTTCGAAGCTTTGTTGGTAAAGGTAAGTACCAGGATATTGAAAGGATCCACACCTTTTTCAATAAGGTGTGCCACCCTGTACGTAATTACCCTCGTTTTACCCGATCCCGCACCTGCAACAATCATTGCCGGTCCCTGGGTATTCTCTACTGCTGCACGTTGTTGTGGGTTTAATCCTGCTAAATAATCCAAGTTGAATCCTGTTTTTCGTATTAGAAGGTACAAAAATAACAAATCTCTGCTTCTTATTTTCATCAGGCCATGTTTTTTTTAGGAGTGAAGAAGCTTACACCGGTGAGGGTTTTGTCCGGGCTTTATCCCTTTTTAAAGGGATGGACGATTATAATGATGTGGTTATGATTAGGATTTCTTATCCATGAAATGAAATTAAGTAATTTGCAATTACTTAATAACACATTACAGATCAGTATATTTAAATATATTATTGTTGTTATTGATGAAACGGATAAACTCAAATAAAACTAAATTTTGGAAGGGATCGCCTACAGTAATCTCAATGATCCTCATCTTTGGATTAGAAAAAGAATAGGGGTCGGATGGACGCTGAATTTTGCTCACAGGAAAGCATATTTCATCATGGGTTTCATTTTTCTTATAATAGCATTGTTTTTTTTGATCGGAGGGTGGTAAAAGGAATCCATTGAACAGGGAAAGTATCAGCAAAAGTATGCCCCTGAATATTGGATGGCTAATCTCTTTGTAAATCTCAATTAATTAGATTGAAATGCCTAAATTGTGTAAACAAATTATGGTCTATGCGCTACAGATTGCTGATGCTCTTCTGCTTTATCCTCTTTATAGGGTGTAATCATCATGAAAAGGTGACTTCAAAAGGTACCGGCACTCCTGCAAATACTCCACCTGCAATTGTGGAGGCAGAGCCATTCAAAGAATTTCCGGCGTTGTGGGACTATTATGCAAGACACATAAAATTGAACGAGGATTTTGTTGGGTACGATGAGGATCACAAACAGATTTCCAAGGAAAATTTCCTCAAAATTTTGTCTACCGGTAAGTATCAGCCAATAATCATTAATCCGACAGATGCTATACGTTACCAATTAAAAACTTCTCCACCAGGAGCGGAAAGTTCCATTGCCGTTTACATGAAAATGTTTGCTGACAAGGAACTGGTGTTTTACCACATGGAAGGAAGGCCCGTTCCAAAGTTTAATTTTGTAACCATAAAAGGTGACAGGTATACAAGTGAAAACACAAAAGGTAAAATACTGCTTTTTAAATGTTGGTTCATTGCTTGCCATCCTTGTGTCCGGGAGATGCCTGAGTTAAACACCCTGGTCGAAAGCTACCGGGACAGAAGTGATATTGTTTTTCTGAGTTTGGCCATAGATGATGAAACGCCGCTTAAGAATTTTCTTAAAACTACAAGATTTGATTACCAGACTGTGGCGGAACAACAAAGTTATATGTCAGACAAATTGAAAGTCAATGCCTTTCCAACACATTTTTTAATTGATAAAGCAGGACGGGTGGTAAAAGTTTCTAATTCTGCTGACGAAGTAGAAATGTTTCTTAAACGGATGCTTGCGAAGCAGTAATTGAACGTCAGATCTTACCAGGCTAAGCGGTTTTTTGACTATATATTTGAATCTCAATTATTATATATTTGTCCAAAATCATTTGTTATGCAAGAGATCAAAAAATATGTTGAAGAAAACAGACAGCGTTTTTTAGAAGAGTTGTTTGAATTATTGAGGTTTCCTTCAGTAAGTGCTGATCCGAAATACAGGGATGACGTATTGAAAACAGCCGCTTTCGTAGCAAAAAAGCTGGAAGAGGCCGGTGCCGATAAAGTAGAAATTTGTGAAACGGCGGGTTATCCGATTATTTACGGAGAAAAGATCATAGATGGGCAATTGCCTACAGTATTAATATATGGTCATTATGATGTACAGCCTGCGGATCCTCTGGAGTTATGGCATACACCTCCCTTTGAACCGACTGTCAGGGACGGTAAGATATATGCAAGGGGTGCCTGCGATGACAAGGGCCAGTTTTATATGCATGTGAAGGCTTTCGAGTTAATGATGAAAACCAATACCCTTGCCTGTAACGTAAAATTCATGATTGAAGGGGAGGAGGAAGTAGGTTCCGCTAACCTGGGAATTTTTGTTAAGGCTAATGCCGAACGTTTGAAGGCTGATGTCGTATTGATTTCAGATACTTCGATGATCAGTATGGAAAACCCTTCTATCGAAACCGGGCTTCGCGGCCTGGCTTATATGGAAGTTGAGGTTACGGGACCAAACAGGGATTTACACTCCGGCGTTTATGGCGGTGCTGTAGCTAATCCCGCGACGATCTTATGTAAAATGATTGCTTCCCTGCATGATGAAAATAACCATGTTACCATTCCCGGCTTTTATGATAAAGTAACTGAACTGACAGATGATGAAAAGAAAGCATTGAATGCAGCTCCTTTTGATCTTGAAGAATATAAAAAGGACCTGGATATCAATTCAGAATGGGGCGAAAAAGGTTATTCGACTCTGGAGCGTACAGGTACAAGGCCTACTTTAGAGGTTAACGGTATCTGGGGTGGTTATACGGGCGAGGGGGCAAAAACAGTGTTGCCTTCAAAAGCGAATGCCAAAATTTCTATGCGCCTGGTACCTCATCAAAGCTCCGAAGAGATTGCGGCCCTTTTCCAGCAGCACTTTGAAAGCATTGCCCCTGATTTTGTGAAAGTTAAAGTGATAACGCACCATGGCGGCGAACCTGTGGTTACACCTACCGACAGTGTCGCATACCGTGCCGCTGAAAAAGCAATTATAGATAGCTTTGGTAAACAACCTATACCAACGAGGGGCGGCGGCAGTATTCCTATTGTTGCTTTATTTGAAGATGTGCTGGGTATAAAATCTGTTCTGTTCGGTTTCGGGCTTGACAGTGATGCTTTGCATTCTCCTAATGAGAAGTATGACATTTATAATTATTATAAAGGAATAGAAACATTACCGCTGTTCCACAGGTACTTCGCAGAACTAAGCAAATAATTTCCAATAATTACAGTAGGAAAGGGTGGTCGTTAGGCTGCCCTTTTGTATTTTTACACCGTGCCTCCACCTAAGAAAAAGCCGTTAGCAGCCAAGCAGCAACTGACAGAGATCAGCAATCCCCTGGCTGTAAAAGCAATGGCTAAACCTGCTGTACGAAAAAGAAAATCTCCGGTTAAAAAAAGGAAAACCCTGTCTTTGTCCTGGAAATTTGTCATTGCCGGCCTGCTGCTCATTTTGTTTTCTCCTTTATATTACGGGTATGTGCTTAAGCTTTTCAGTTCTACCACCAGATGGCTTCTTGACGCTGGTGAAGACGCTAATTACCGCAGTTATAAGAGTTATGCCATTCAAATTCCTAAACGCTATAACATCCATGGCATTGATGTTTCTTCCTATCAGGGAAAAATTGACTGGAGACAGGTGAAAGCAATGAAAGAGGATGATGTGCGGATCACATTTGCTTTTATTAAAGCTACTGAAGGAGTAGCCAGTGTGGATCCTTATTTCCAGCGCAATTGGCGTGAAGCCCCAAAAGCAGGGATAGTTTGCGGTGCTTATCACTTCTTCCTGCCTAAGAAATCCGGTTTATGGCAAGCCAGGTTTTTCCTGCAGACAGTTAAATTTGAAGAAGGGGATTTACCACCTGTAATAGATGTAGAACAGCTTAACGGGGTATCACCGGAGAAAATGCGGAAGGAATTAAAAGATTTTATCCTCCATGTGGAGAAGAAAACAAAAGTAAAACCGATTATTTATTCAGGGCTGGTTTTTTACAAGGATTACCTGAAAGGTTATTTCGATGATTATCCGCTATGGATTGCGCATTATTACAAGCCTGAATTGATAGCGGGTGAGGATACAAAATGGTTCTTTTGGCAGCATTCGGATAAAGCCAGGATAACCGGGATCAGGCATGTAGTGGATTTCAATGCGTTTAAAGGCGACAGTCTTTCTTTTCAGCAGATGCTGATCAGGTGATTTCTTCAAATCATCAGGAAATGGTTCGGGACAGTCCGTCCGTGGCACAGGGCCGGGGGGCAGAAAGCTTTTATTGAGCTGCAAACTGTAATTAATACGACAATCACGACGGCATATGTTGATCTCGCCAGGAAAATGAAGAAAGTTATAAATGGCATTCCAGGTAGCGGGGAACGTATGTTTAATCTTCAGCGAAGACAAGGCGGCAAACTTAATTGCAGGTCTGTTGTTATGTTTATCTTAATATGATGAACAGGCAGCCCAACAACCTTATAAAAGCTTCTTCCCCGTACCTTTTGCAGCATGCTTATAATCCTGTAAACTGGTATGAATGGGGTGATGAAGCATTGTCAAAAGCGCAGCGGGAAAACAAACTGATCCTGGTCAGTATCGGTTATTCTGCCTGTCACTGGTGCCATGTTATGGAAAGAGAGAGCTTCGAATTGCAGGAAGTAGCAGAGGTAATGAATAAATATTTCGTTTGTATAAAGGTGGACAGGGAGGAGCGGCCTGACGTTGATCAGATCTATATGCTGGCTATACAGTTGATGAGCGGCAGCGGGGGGTGGCCGCTAAACTGCATTTGCCTGCCCGATCAGCGGCCTGTCTATGCGGGAACATATTTTAAAAAGGAAGACTGGATCAGTATTTTATTAAACATTGCTGATTTATGGAACAATGAACCCGATAAAGCAATGGCTTACGCAGTCAGACTAACGGATGGTATCCGGCAGGCAGAAATGGTAGTTCCTGTTGTCCGGGTTGATCCTTATACTAAAACCAGTCTGGAAGAAATTACCGCAGCCTGGAAACTTACTTTCGATATGGAAGAAGGCGGCTATAAGCGGGTGCCAAAATTTCCCCTGCCTAATAACTGGCAGTTTTTTTTACGTTACAGTTATTTAATGAAAGATGATGAAACGCATGTCGCGGCATTGCTGACATTGGAAAAAATGGCTCTGGGAGGTATATATGATCAGATAGGAGGTGGTTTTGCCAGGTATTCGGTAGACCGGCGCTGGCATGTTCCCCATTTTGAAAAAATGCTGTATGATAATGCACAGCTTATCAGTTTATATGCAGAAGCTTATAAATATTCAGGAAAGGAACTGTTTAAAGAGGTTGCTGAGGAGACTATACACTGGATAGAAAGGGAAATGACTTCTTCCGAAGGATTGTTTTATGCAGCGCTGGACGCGGACAGTGAGGGAATAGAGGGGAAGTTTTATGTATGGGACTTACAGGAGTTTGAAAATATACTGGGCCCTGATGCAGTATTGCTTGCAGATTATTTTGGTATAACGGATCAGGGGAATTGGGAAGAAGAAGAAACCAATATACCATTAAGGATATATACAACAAGGGCTTATGCAGATTTGAAAGGGATTTCACCGGAGGATTTCAGTGCCAAGGTCAGGCTGGCAAAACAAAAACTTTTGGCTGCCCGGGAAAAGAGGGTACGCCCGGGTTTAGACGATAAATGCCTTACTGCATGGAATGCAATGATGATCCGGGCACTTGCGGAGAGCAGTCAGGCATTCGGTAAGGAAGAATATTATTTATCAGCTAAGAAGGCCGCTCAATTTATTCTGTCTGATCTCAGAACCCCGCAGGGAGGGCTATTAAGGAATTATAAAAATGGTAAGGCCACCATAACCGGTTTCCTTGATGATTACGCGTTCTTTATCGCTGCCCTGATCGCTTTGTACGAAGTGGATTTTAATGACCACTGGCTACAGGAAGCCAGGCAGCTTACTGATTGGGTGTTAACCAATTTCAGTGATCATGACAGTCCTATGTTATATTATACAGCAGCAAATGGAGAAATATTGATTGCCCGTAAACATGAAATTATGGATAACGTTATTCCTTCAGCCAATTCTGTCATGGCACAAAACCTGAAACACTTAGGTTTATTGTATGATGAAAGCGATTACATAAATAAAGCTGATGAGATGCTGGACGCTGTATACCCGCAGATCAAAGCTTATGGATCTGCTTATTCCAACTGGGCGATGCAACTATTGAATGAAGTGTTCGGAATAAACGAAATAGCGCTGACCGGCAATTCAACACAGCAAAAGAAAGAACTGGGGCTGGCTTATATTCCTAATAAAATTATATTAGGAGGAACAAATTCTTTACTTCCTTTGTTAAAAGATAAGCAAAGCATTGAAACAAAAATCTATATTTGCCGAAATAAAGCATGTCAGCTGCCTGTAACAACAGTTGAAGAAGCATTAAAATTGATTAACTAAATAAGATTCCAATGAGTATTAAACCCAATACAGTGGTTTCATTAACGTATGAGTTGCATACAACTAATGAAGAAGGACAACAAGTTTTCGTAGAAAAAGCTGATGAGCAAAATGCATTGGTTTTCTTGTATGGTGCAGGCATGATGTTACCTAAATTTGAAGAACATTTAGCCGGACTGAATGTTGGTGATGAGTATAAATTTGAGCTTAGCGCTGCGGATGGATACGGAGAACTGGATCCAGGAGCTTTCGCTGATCTGCCAAAAGATATGTTTAAGGATGTGGATCTGCCAAATGTTGGTGATGTGATACCTTTACAGGATAACGATGGTAATCATTTCAGGGCAGGGGTAACGGCTGTTCATGAAGATACCGTCTCTGTTGATCTTAACCACCCGATGGCTGGTAAAAACCTGATCTTCGGTGGTAAGATCCTTGCCCTGCGTGATGCAACCGAGGAAGAGTTAAGTCATGGTCATGCACATGGTGCAGACGGACATTCAGGACATTAGTCCGGATAAGTAATAGAATTTTAAATTATAAAAAGGTGCAGGATTCATATTCTGTACCTTTTTTTATGGCCAATAATAATCCTTGATCTCCGTCACGTTGCCAGTTCTTTTAAGCTGATGCGGCGGCGGGAGGGATAGCTATACAATATTTACATTCAATATAGTTGCATTAACATCTTAAATAAATATATTTGCAATAGAGTTGCATTAATAAGATCTGACTTAAACTAAGCTGATCCCTTATAAAACTTTATTAAAATAAGTTATAACAAGATGAAGAAAATATTGCCTGTTACCGTACTCAGCGGCTTTCTTGGAAGCGGAAAAACGACTTTATTAAATCATATCCTGCACAATAAGGAAAATTTGAAAGTAGCGCTTATTGTGAACGATATGAGTGAGATTAATATTGATGCCCGCAGCGTCCGGAACGAACATGCCTTGTCCAGAACAGAAGAAAAACTAGTGGAAATGAGCAACGGCTGCATCTGTTGTACGCTTAGGGAAGACCTTATAGCCGAAGTCGAAAAATTAGCTAAAGAAGATCGGTTTGATTATCTGATTATAGAAAGCACGGGTATTTCTGAACCCTTACCGATAGCCCAAACCTTCAATTATATAGATGAGCAGATGAATATTGACCTAAGCCAGTTTAGCAGGCTCGACACGATGGTTACCGTAGTAGATTGCTTTAATTTTAAAAAGGATTTTGGCACAGCTGAACTGCTTGCTGACAGGGGCTGGGTCGGAGATTACACGGATCAGCGGACTATTGTAAACCTGCTGACCGATCAGATTGAATTTGCAAACGTGATTATATTGAATAAAACTGATCTGGTTTCTGCAGATGATCTGACCTTGCTAAGGGCGCTGATCAGAAAGCTCAATCCCACTGCGAAACAGATTACCTCTTCTTTTAGTAAAATTGATCCGGCAGCCATATTAAATACCGGCCTGTTTAATTTTGATGAAGCTTCGCAAGGTGCAGGCTGGATTAAGGAGCTTCATGCGGAACATGAACCGGAAACAGAAGAATATGGTATCAGCAGTACTGTTTTCCGTGCGTCAAAACCCTTTCATCCGAAACGTTTGTGGGATTATCTGAATGAACAATTTCCTCCTAATATAATACGGACTAAAGGTTTGTTCTGGCTGGCGGCAATGCCTGATCTGGCATTGAATTTTTCGCAGGCGGGAGGTTCATTAAGGATTGAAAGTGCAGGCGGCTGGTGGGCAGGTATGTCTTTGTCAGAACGACTGGATTATATTGATTTTATAGAGAATAGAGTGGATATTGAAAATAGATGGGATAAAGATTTCGGCGACAGGATGAATGAGCTTGTGTTTATTGGGCAGGACATGGACAGTTCTGCACTGCATGGGGAATTAAATTTATGTCTGCTGACAGAAGCCGAAATAACCGGCTATAAGAACAAGGGTAGTTTTGAGAATCCTTTTGCGGCGGTTATACAGCAAACATAAAAGCAATATAGTTGCATATGTAATTTAAAAGATAGTATATTTGGGTTCATTATTTAGTTAAGCAGAAGCAATTGTAACGGAACTCATCAGCCGTTACAATGCTTTGATTTTTGGTTTGCGTTCCTTTGTTGCGCTGGGTCCTTAGGATCCAGCGTTATTCATCAAGAAAGTCTATCCCTTTTTGTGTAATCGTTGCAGAAGGATGGGCTTCATCGTCATGGATAATGATATATCCCAATCTTTCCAGTTCTTCATAAGTTTCTTCCATACCGCCCAGAATTGATGAACTTACCTGTTGCTCAATTGAGGTTAACAATGTTTTTATTTCTTCTCTTTCCATATTTGAATTTACAGAATATTTAATCATTCAGGAAAGATTTAATAATCAGTTTTATCCAACAAAAAATCTCCTCCCGATACTGTTCCGGAGGAGATCCTTTGTTGTTATTTCCTGGCGCTTATTTATACATTTCGGCCCTGAGTGCTGCGATATCCGGACTGGTTATGTATTCATCATAGGTCATCATTTTATCAATTGCCCCTTTTGGGGTCAATTCGATGACCCTTGTAGCAACGGATTCAGTCAGGGCATGGTCCCTGGAGGTAAACAAAGCTGTTCCCCTGAAATCTTTTAATCCGTTGTTCAAAGCCGTAATTGACTCTAAGTCCAGGTGATTGGTAGGCTCGTCAAACAATAAAAGATTGGCATGCTTCAGCATCATCTGAGAGAACATACAGCGCATCTTCTCCCCGCCGGATAATACTTTAACATTCTTTAGTACTTCTTCCCCGGAGAAAAGCATTCTGCCTAAAAAGCTTCTCACAAACTGTTCATCCTGGTCTGTACCAGAATATTCACGTAACCAGTCTACAAGGTTTTCATCTTTTCCCTCAAAATAGGCAGAATTGTCATTAGGAATATCGGCAATATTGATCGTTACACCAAACTTAAACTCACCTGTATAATTTTTCTCACGGCCGGTCAGTATATTATAAAATGCAGTGGTGGCCAGGCTATTCTGGGAAAGTACGGCAATTTTGTCTCCTTTGTTGACCATAAAGCTGACATTTCTGAACATTACTTCTCCATTGGAAGTGTTGGATAGATTGTCTACCTGTAAAATCTGGTCACCGGCTTCCCTGCCAAGGTTATTAAACAAGATAGCCGGATATTTCCTGCTGGATGCTTTAATCTCTGATATATCGATCTTATCCAAAGCTTTCTTACGGGAGGTCGCCTGTTTGGATTTGGAAGCATTGGCACTGAAACGCTGGATAAACTCCTGTAATTCCTTTACTTTTTCTTCCAGTTTTTTGTTCTGGTCACTGCGTTGTTTTAAAGCGAGCTGACTTGATTCATACCAGAAAGTATAATTACCGGAATAGATGCTCATTTTACTGAAATCTATATCCACGATATGTGTGCATACTGCATCCAGAAAGTGCCTGTCGTGAGATACAACCAATACAATGTTCTGGTAATCTGCCAGGAAGTTCTCCAGCCACGCAATTGTATCAATATCCAGGTCGTTTGTAGGCTCATCCAGTAACAGAATATCGGGATTGCCAAACAGGGCCTGTGCAAGGAGCACACGTACTTTTTGGTTACCATCAAGTTCTTTCAGCTGTTTATAATGATGCTCTTCTTTAATACCTAAACTACTCAGCATGGTTGCAGCATTGCTTTCCATGTTCCATCCGTCCATTTCTGCAAACCTGTTTTCCAGCTCGCCTGCACGTTCACCATCTTTATCGGAGAAGTCTTCTTTTAAATAGATCGCATCTTTCTCCTTCATGATATCATACAGCTCCTTATGGCCAATCATCACTGTTTCGATAACAGAGAATTCGTCAAACTCGTAGTGATTTTGTTTTAAAACAGCCATCCGCTCACCCGGGGTGAACGCAACGCTGCCTGTAGTCTGGTTCACTTCGCCGGACAGGATTTTTAGAAAAGTTGATTTACCCGCGCCATTAGCCCCAATTACGCCATAGCAGTTGCCCTGGGTAAATTTTAAGTTAACATCTTCAAATAAAGTACGTTTTCCGTAACGCAGGGATAAATTAGAAACTGAAATCATATTGCACAAAAATAAGCCGCAAAGGTAACGATAATTTAAGGAAAACATTAAAATCACAACTATTATCCCCGATTAGCCATATCCAAGCGACTAAATGTTACTTTTGTGTTTTTAAGATTTATGGAACAGGAAATAGATATACTCAGTTCAATTATACAACGGAGGCGGAGCATTTTTCCACCCAGTTATACACAGGAGGAAATTCCCGCGGCTGTTATTCAGCAGGTACTGGAAAGTGCCAATTATGCACCGACACACAAGCTAACCCAGCCATGGCGGTTTATTGTTTATAGAAATGAAGGAAAACGTAAACTTGGATTGGAGCTCGCACGTTTATATAAGGACACAACACCCGCAGAACAGTTTTTGCCGAAGAAATTTGATGCGATAACAGAAAAGATAAACCAATCCAGTTGTGTAATAGCGCTTAATGCACAATTACATCCTGGCTTGCTGCCGGAATGGGAAGAAATTGCTGCATTTGCCTGTGCAGTACAAAACATGGCCCTTACAGCTGAGGCATTAAACATTGGTGCATACTGGAGCTCGCCGGGAACCCTGACAGGCATGAGCAGTTT
>Ga0160457_1000560_pt1 | contig 15324 bp, 13 predicted proteins | sample HID1972M_E6MG_FD_108242 | JGI IMG/M metagenome (GOLD analysis project Ga0160457, IMG submission 108242) | Enriched pill bug-associated microbial communities from UW Madison campus, WI, USA - HID1972M_E6 MG | ecosystem: Host-associated > Arthropoda: Insects > Digestive system > Unclassified ... | reverse complement strand
GCCTCTTTCACTTTCGGTAACAATGAAATCCTCCAGGTATAAACGGCAGCCTTTCCAGGTAGAATATCTGGTGTAATAAAGTGCAAAACCAACTATTCCATTTTTATTTTCGGCGACAAATGCTTTCCATACAGGAGATTCACCAAAACCTGCATCAATAAATTCCTCAAGGGTTACAGTTACTTCTTCAGGAGCTTTCTCATAAACGGCAAGTTCATTGATCAGCTCAAGTAAACGCGGACAGTCTTCTTTTATGGCAAATCTTAATTGCGTATCCATTATGCTTTGTAATGTTTAATTTTTCTTGTGCCAAAAATACTGCTGCCTATTCTAACCATTGTACTGCCTTCTTCTATAGCCAGTTTGTAATCGCCGGACATACCCATGGATAATTCCCTGAAAGATTCTTCTTTCCTGAAAAAACTTGCTTTAATGCCATCAAACAGCACTTTAAGTTCTTCAAATTCATCTTTGGTTTGTTTTTCAGGTGCATTATTACTGGCAATTCCCATGAGGCCGGTTATGCGGATATTTTTCATGGCTAGGTATTCGTCAGAACGCAGCAGTTCTATAGCTTCATCATAATCGAGACCAAATTTGGTTTCTTCGTCAGCGATGTAAATTTGCAATAAACAGTCAATAACCCTTTTGTTTTTTGCGGCTTGTTTGTCTATCTCAGCCAGCAGTTTAAGACTGTCCACTGATTGGATCAACTTTATGAAAGGGGCTATATATTTTACTTTATTCGTTTGTAAATGACCAATGAGATGCCAGTCGATATCTTTAGGAAGGATAGCTTGCTTTTCAACCAGTTCCTGAACAATATTTTCTCCGAAAACTCGCTGACCGGCATTGTATGCCTCTAAAACGGCATCAGCATCGTTGAACTTGGAAACTGCAACAAGCTCAACATTTTCCCCTTCTAATTCCTTTTTATATTTTAATAAGTTGTCTGCTATGCTCATTTATCAGTATTTTTGGTAAAATTAACAACCTTAGTCCAATTTGCTAGGAAAAAATAATGTTTTATGCAGATCAGCAATTATAGCAGCAATAGCTGATGTCACCTGATGAAACCTGCATGAGCTGAGGTGCTCAGGAAGAAATGAACAAAAACGGGCGCTCCCTAACAATTAAAAGACAAATATGCTAATGAAAAAACTTTGCTATATAGGATGGCTATTTATACTTATAGGATGTAAATCTAAAACTCCTGCAGAAATTATTCAGCCGGACAAAATGAGCAGGGTATTGTATGATATACATATTGCTGACGGTTATATATCTACTCTAAGCGCTCCGGATTCAGCCAAAAAAGTGGCCGCATCTTATTACAAAGGGATTTATAAAAAATTTGGGGTGGATTCGGTACTTTATACCAAAAGCATGAACTATTATTATGCACATCCGGATGAGCTTAGCAGTATATATAGAACAGTGACGGCCAGTTTAACAAAAACAAAAGACAGCCTTGATAAAATTGAGGCAAAAGTGCTGAAGCTTGAGGCATTAAAAAAAGTTAAAAAAGAAAAGGATAGCCTGGCGAAGGTAAAAGCAAAAGGCTTAAAGCCCGCCGTTGTAAAAGGGGCTAAAAAGGACAGTGTAATTAAAGCAAAGCCGCAAAGGGCTAAAGCTTTAAATGCTAAGAAGGCGTAATAATATGATATACCCCGATAATTGTTTAGAAAGACTGGGATTCAACGAAGTCAGACAACTCATTTACAAACACTGCCTGAGCCCTATGGGGCAATATATGGTAGGCAAAATGCAGGTGATCACTAAGTTTGACCAGATCAACAAATTCTTAAGACAGACTAAAGAATTTAAAAATATACTGGAGAACCAGGAGCCATTGCAGATCAGTAGTTTTTTTGATATTAAAACACTTGCTGAAAAGACAAGAGTTGAAGGAAGTTATTTAACAGAAGAAGAGGTTTTTCAAATCTACCTCTCCTTGCAAACTGTATTCTCGGTACTGCATTTCTTTAAAGAAAGAAAGGACGTATATCCGAACCTGGAGGCGTTGTTTGAGCATCTGCCGGTAGAAAAAAATATCCTTAAAAGGATAGAAACAGTCCTTGACTCCAAAGGGAAAATTAAGCCTAATGCTTCGTCCAGACTGCAGGAAATTATAGGCGATATCGCCAAACGTGAACAGGAAGTCCGTAAACGCATGGATGTGATCTATAAGCAGGCAGTGGCCAGTAGCTGGGTGGCGGATGGCAGCCTGACTATTCGCGATGGAAGAATGTGTATCCCAATCCTGGCGGAAAATAAACGTAAACTGAAAGGTTTTATTCATGACGAATCAGCCAGCGGACAGACTGTTTATATGGAACCTGAAGAGGTCTTTACTTTAAACAATAAAATAAGGGATCTTGAATTTGATAAAAGGCGTGAAATTATCAGGATATTAGTCTCGCTTACGGATGAATTAAGGCCGTTCAGTCCGTTGTTGCTTTCCTATCATGGTTTTCTCACGAAGCTCGATTTTGTAAGGGCTAAAGCGCTTTTTGCCATTGAAATAGAAGGCGATATGCCTGTTCTCGCAGCAGAGCCGAGGATTAAACTGATCAACGCGAGGCATCCTTTATTATATCTTTCCTTTAAAGAAGATAAAAAGACTGTAATACCGCTGAATATCCACATGAATGAAAACCTGAGAATTGTGCTGGTTTCGGGTCCGAACGCCGGTGGTAAATCTGTTTGTATGAAAACAGTTGGATTACTCCAGCTGATGTTGCAATCGGGCTTGCTTATCCCTGTCCATGAATCCAGCGAAGTGGGTATATTCGATAATATTTTCGCCGATATCGGTGATGACCAGTCAATCGAGAGCGATCTGAGTACCTACAGTGCACATCTAACCAAAATGCGCTATTTTGTTGCACATGCTACCCCAAAATCATTGGTAATGATTGACGAATTCGGCACAGGTACTGACCCCCAGTTTGGCGGGCCGATGGCCGAGGCAGTTTTAGAGGTGCTGAACAATAAAAAGGTAAGAGGGGTAATTACTACGCATTACTCTAATCTGAAACTTTTTGCGGGTAATACTCCAGGACTGGAAAATGCCTCAATGCTATTTGATAATGATAAAATGAGGCCGCTTTATGTATTGGAGATAGGTAAACCCGGAAGTTCATACGCTTTTGAGATCGCACAGAATATCGGCCTGCAAAAAGAAGTTTTATTACTCGCCAGAGAGAAGACCGGGACCAACCAAAACCGGATAGATAGTCTGCTTGTGGATTTGGAAAGAGAAAAAAAACAGATTTACGATACTAAAATCCATCTCTCCAACCAGCAGAATAAGGTTAAAAACCTGGTTGCAGAAAATGAAAAACTGAAACTCTATTTAGAAGAGAACAAAAAATCGCTGATCAGGGAAGCAAAGCTTGAAGCACAGACGATTATCAAAAATGCTAATAAGCTGGTAGAAAACACTATTGCAGGGATCAAAGAAAACCAGGCCGATAAAGCGGTTACAAAACAATTACGGCAAAATCTGCAGCAGGTTCTGGTACAGCATCAGGTTAAAGAAGAGAAAAAACCGGAAAAGGTGATAACTTCCAATACACCTATTGAGGTTGGAGATTGGGTACAGTTGCTGAACAGCGAAACAACCGGACAGGTACTGGAAATAAACAGGGGTAATCTGGTGCTCGCTTTGGGCGACCTGCGCTCTGTTGTCAAAAAAGACCGTGTTCAGAAGATCAGCAATAAACAGGCTAAAAAAGTGGTCCAAAGCAATTCTTTTTCCGGCCGTATGTCCGACGCTATAGGAAGTTTTACAGCAGAGCTGGATTTACGCGGGATGCGTGGTGAAAATGCGATACAAGAGGTAGAAAAATATATGGACAAATCCATTATGTTAGGCTTTCCTTTCGTAAAACTAATCCATGGTAAAGGCGATGGAATTCTCAGAAAATTAATCAGGGAATACCTTAAAAAATACAGTCAGGTGAACAGGGTAGAGGACGAACATGCAGATAGAGGAGGAGATGGGATAACTTATGTGTATTTCAACTAATTGAAGAAACATTCAGGGCAGTTTACTTGTTTAAAACGAAATGCCTGGTTATGAAATTAACATTTACCTTAATTATCACATTTTTTTTCCTGTCAGCCTGTGAAAAGGGCAGGTCAAATGAAGATCCCTCAGGGCTTCCTGACACGGATCTAAAAGCTGAAGTACTGGCCCAGGGGCTTACTTTTCCATGGGAACTCATATATGGTCCGGACCAGTATATTTGGTTTACGGAGCGGGGCGGGAAAATCAGCCGGCTAAACCCTCAAAATGGGGTAATTACCCTTGTCCATACCATTACAGAAGTAAATAGTGTGGGAGAGGGGGGATTGCTGGGCATGGCCATGCATCCTGATTTCAATTCAAACCCCTATATCTATACAGTTTACAATTATGGAAGTGGTTCCGGTTACAGAGAAAAGGTAGTCAGGTTTACCCATGTAAACGGTACGCTTGGATCGCCTCTGATCCTGATTGATCAGATTCCGGCATCTTCTATCCACAATGGATCAAGATTACTGATCACAGCAGATGAAAAATTACTGATTACCACCGGAGATGCCAGTGTATCGGCTAATGCACAGGACAAAAATTCTTTATCGGGTAAAATATTACGCCTTAACCTCGATGGTTCTATTCCTGCTGACAATCCTTTCCCTAATAACCCGGTCTGGAGTTTTGGACATAGAAATCCCCAGGGACTGGTTTTAGCAAATGGAAAATTGTATGCCTCCGAACATGGCCCGGACAACGATGACGAAATTAACCTTATACAAAAGGGAAAAAATTATGGATGGCCAAATGTGGAAGGGTATTGCAGTACCGCCGCAGAAAAGGAATTTTGTATGCAGAATGATATTGTAGAACCCTTAATGGCCTGGACGCCTACAATCGCCACCTGCGGTTTAACCTATTACAATGCTGATTATATTCCTCAATGGAAAAATTCTTTATTGCTGGTGACCCTTAAAGGAACAAAACTTGTCCAGTTGCAGTTAGATGAAACCGGTGAAAAAATTACCGGGAACAAAGATTTTTACGTTAACCAGTTTGGCAGGCTGAGGGCTATCTGCCAGGCACCTGATGGTAAAGTATACCTGGCAACAAGTAACGGAAGTGACGATAAGATTATTCAAATTTCCAGCCTTTGACCAAATTAAAGTCTTTTTTATTTTTATATGGATTATTTTTATTTGTAATTTAGCGATCAAACCAAATATATGATTAATAAAAAAGTGTCGGGTGCTATTGAGGCCATACATGATATTGAAGACGGAAAAACATTGATGCTCGGAGGTTTTGGTCTGTGCGGTATACCCGAAAATTGCATCTCAGCCCTTGTAAAAAAAGGTGTTAAGGAATTAACCTGTATATCTAATAATGCTGGTGTGGATGATTTTGGAATTGGATTGCTGTTGAAAACACATCAGGTGAAGAAAATGATTTCTTCCTATGTAGGTGAAAATGCAGAATTTGAACGACAGTTATTGAGCGGGGAACTGGAAGTTGAACTTATTCCCCAGGGTACCCTGGCAACACGATGCATGGCGGCAGGGTATGGTATGCCGGCTATTTTTACTCCTGCGGGTGTCGGAACAGAGGTTGCAGAAGGAAAAGAGACCAGGAATTTTAACGGCAAGGACTATTTGATGGAATACGCATTTGATGCAGATTTTGCTTTGGTAAAAGCCTGGAAGGGTGACACCGCAGGAAATCTTATTTTCCGTTCTACCAGCCGTAATTTTAATCCGATCATGGCTATGGCTGGTAAGATTACCATTGCGGAAGTAGAAGAACTGGTACAGCCTGGAGAACTGGACCCGGATCAGATTCATACACCGGGCGTATATGTGCATAGAATTTTTCAGGGTAAAAACTATGAAAAAAGGATAGAGCAACGTACAGTCAGAACACATAACCCTCAATAAGAATTCATGTTAGATAAGAACGGCATAGCGAAACGTATCGCCAAAGAAATAAAAGACGGTTATTATGTTAACCTGGGCATAGGCATACCAACTTTAGTAGCCAATTATATTCCTGAAGATATCAATATAGTATTACAATCAGAGAACGGCTTACTGGGCATGGGGCCATTTCCTTTTGAAGGGGAAGAAGATGCCGATCTGATTAATGCGGGTAAACAAACCATTACTACGCTGCCAGGCTCTTCTATTTTTGACTCTGCAATGAGTTTTGGAATGATCAGAAGCCAGAAAATAGATCTGACGATATTAGGAGCAATGGAAGTATCGGAGAACGGGGATATTGCCAACTGGAAAATTCCCGGAAAAATGGTAAAGGGGATGGGCGGGGCAATGGATCTTGTCGCTTCAGCAAAAAACATTATTGTAGCAATGCAACATGTCAATAAAGCAGGTGAAAGCAAGTTATTATCCGCGTGCACACTGCCACTAACCGGAGTTAAATGCATCAAGAAGATTGTTACTGAACTCGCGGTACTGGATGTTTTACCCGAAGGTGGGTTTAAGTTGATTGAACGGGCGCCTGGTGTAGGTGTGGATTATATTAAAAGCGTAACCTCAGGAAAGTTATTCGCTGATGAGGACACGCCTGAAATGCGCCTCTAATTAAGCCCGTATCAAGCGTGTTGATCATTTACAATACTTATCTTTTAGTTCAAAGGATATTTTCTCACTGATTTTAAGGATGTCATCAGCTTCATTAGAATCGTTGGAAATGATTCTGTCGCATTGTTCTCTGTATGGCATTAAATAATTAGCATAGGCAGGCAGTACGTGGTTATGCCATTTGTATAAGACATCCTCTTCAGGATAACCACGCTCCATACCGTCACGTTTAATACGGCGTTGCAATGCAATATGTTCAGCCGCTTCTATAAAAATACTGTGATCCAGTAATGCACCGATTTCTTTAAAATGCAGGATAAAAAGCCCCTCCACAATGATAATAGGGGCAGGTTTGATTTCTAATATCTTAACAACTGCCAGAGGGTTATTAAAGTTGTATTCTTTTTTATATACCGCTTCACCATTTATCAACTTCCTGATATCTGAAAGAAACTGGCCATGATCAATTGTTGACGGAAGATCAAAATTATACAATTTATTCTCCTCCTGGGTCATATCACCTGCAGGTATGTAATAATCATCCTGTGATACTAATGTAACCTGATCATGTTTAAAATGATGTAAAAAACAATTTAGAAAGAATGTTTTGCCAGAACCGCTGCCACCGGCAATACCAATAATAAAAGGCTTGTTATTGTTCATTCGCTTGTCCACTGTAGGTTAAATTGCACAAAAACCTTTTGTCTAATGCACCTAGTGCATCGGCTACTGCTTTTGTCATTACAATTATAATATCTTTTGTGGATTCATTCTCTGTAAATTTACCAACAACCTTTGCAAACGTGGACCTGTTGCTCATAGGGTTAGTAATTTTCATGATTGTCCCTACAGGTGCGGTCCGGTGGAGAACAAGCATTTTCGAAGGATCAAGATCGGGGTCCACAATCCAGGTTCCGGTACCTTTTTCATCCAGCTGGCTTAATCCATAACTGCTTGGGGGTAGTTTTAATGACGGGTTGTTTACTGATTCGAGCGTATCGATGGTTTTATTGGCCACTTCATTGCTGGTGTCCTTGATAGGGTATTGACCTCTGACCAGCAATTTCTGACCAACATAAAGAGAATTGGCACTGAGATTATTCTTCGCTTTAAGCTGATCGAGGGTAAGACCGTATTTACTGGCTATGGAGTACATCGTTTCATTCGATGCAACAGTATGAACGATTAACTCTTCATTACCTTGTGGTTGGGCGGTGACCGGTGAATTCGGTGCAGTTGCCGGAACAGTAACTGGTGGGGTAGCCGTTGCTGGCACAGCTACATTGGCAGGCGGGTTAGTTACTGTTGCAGCCGGAGCAGTTACAGCAGCAGTTTTCCCTGCTATTTCCGGTTTTACAGGAATTCTCAGGATCTGGCCAATCTGAAGGTTAATTGAGTTAAGGTTACTGACACGTTTGATTTCATCTACCGTAGTACCATATTTCTCTGCCAGCATATTTAAATTCTCTTTGCGTTGTACGGTATGCTCAATAGTTTCTGTATTTCCCCCGGCCGGATCAGCAGAAGGCTGATCTGTTGGTTTGGCAGAATTGTTTTCATCAAAAGGAATTTGGGTAGGTACTTTAACCAGCACACCGATCTGTAAAAACTTATTGTTGTTATAAGTCATTATGTCTTTTGGGATTACACCATATCTTCTTCCAAGAGAATAATAAGTGTCTTTTGCTGCAATCTTATGTAAAATGAGTTTTTTGCCATTTAGGTTTTCAACACCAATCGAATCTCTGAATTGATCAGCCTTAGCCGCAGACAGATTAAGGAATATGGCAAATATTACCAGGGTATAATATCTTTGCATTAACGTTCTTATGAATTTTAACTGGACAATTATACGAATAATATATAATAGCTCAATTCTGAATATTAAACGACAATTCTGTGGCTCTATTATGACTGCATCCTTTTTTTCAAAACCATTAGTTGCGTATCTTTGTTTTATAATCCTGGATTAAAAAATTTAAAAGTATCAAAATGGACGCAAAAGAAATTAGTTTGAATGAAAAAGAGGTGAAACCAGTTGTAGACCTGTTGAATGACTATCTGGCTAACTATCATGTTCACTACCAAAAATTACGGGGATGTCACTGGAATATAAAAGGCCAGAACTTCTTTACGCTACATATTAAATTCGAAGAACTATATACTAATGCGCAGTTAACGATTGATGAAATTGCCGAGCGTGTGCTAACCTTAGGTAAGCCGCCCCACAGCCGCTTTGCAGATTATATCAATGAATCCGGCATAAAAGAGATCAACACGATAGGCCTACAGGATTTAGCAATGGTTGACGCGATCCTGGAAGATATGGCACATTTAATACAGCTGGAACGGGAGTTACTGGAAGCATCAGCCGCTGCTGGTGATGACGGAACAAATGATATGGTTAACCGTTTTATGCAGTTTAAAGAGAAAAACACCTGGATGTTACGTTCATTTGCCGGTAAAAAATAAATACTAATCAGATAGAACAAAAAAAGCCATGCCCTAAAACATGGTTTTTTTTGTTTATAGTCAAACCAGAAATGAGAATTCTCTACCTTTGGACCAATGGGATATAGAAGTTTAGCCGAATGTGTTGCCGATCTGGAGAAACATGGTCATTTACTGCGTATTAAAGAAGAGGTAGATCCGTACCTTGAAATGGCAGCCATACATTTACGTGTGTTTGAACAAAACGGGCCGGCTTTGTTTTTTGAGAAAATAAAAGGCAGTCCTTTTCCTGCAGTATCCAATCTGTTCGGCACATTAGAACGGTCTAAGTTTATGTTCCGCGATAGCCTGCCTCATATGGAACAATTGGTATCACTGAGGTCAGATCCTGTAAAAGCATTAAAAAAACCATTTAAATATGTAAGCGCTGGCCTTACTGCGCTCTCTGCGCTGCCATTGAAACAAAGCCTTTTCAAATCCTCCTTTAAAAAAACAACCATCAGTCAGCTGCCGCAAATTGTGAACTGGCCAATGGATGGAGGACCTTTTATCACTATGCCTCAGGTCTATACCGAGGATGCGGATAAACCTGGTATTTTAAATGCCAATCTGGGTATGTACAGAATACAGCTGGCAGGTAATGATTATGTACCCGATAAAGAAATAGGGTTACATTACCAGATCCATAGGGGTATAGGCGTACACCAGTCCAAAGCAAATGCCAAAGGATTACCGCTTAAAGTAAGCATATTTATCGGTGGGCCGCCATCACATCCGCTGGCTGCTGTAATGCCTTTGCCGGAAGGCTTGTCTGAGATGACCTTTGCAGGGGCATTGGGCAACCGCCGGTTCCGTTACTACTATGATGAAGAAGGGTTTTGTATATCTGCAGATGCCGACTTCATTATTACAGGTACGGTGTACCCACAGGAAAATAAACCGGAAGGCCCTTTTGGCGACCATTTAGGCTATTATAGCCTTACCCATCCCTTTCCGCTGATGAAAGTGCACCATGTATACCATCGTGAAGATGCCATCTGGTCATTTACTGTTGTGGGCCGGCCGCCACAGGAGGATACAAGTTTTGGTGCATTGATTCATGAAATTGCCGGTTCTGCTTTGCCGCAGGAAATCCACGGATTAAAAGAAGTGAATGCGGTAGATGCTGCTGGTGTCCATCCGTTGTTATTTGCTATCGGAAGTGAAAGGTATACGCCATTCTTAAAGGAACGCAGGCCGCAAGAGATACTCACTATTGCCAACCATATCTTAGGCAAGAACCAGCTGAGTCTGGCCAAATATGTATTTATTGCTGCACGTGAAGACGATGAACAGTTAAATACACACGATATACAAGCATTTTTAAACCATATTTTATCACGTGTCGATTTAACGCGTGATCTTCATTTTTATACCAAAACAACGATCGATACACTGGACTATAGCGGAGAAGGGTTAAACAGTGGCTCTAAAGTAGTCGTTGCTGCGGCGGGAAATCAAAAAAGAATACTAACGGCGCGATTACCTGTTGATTTTACCCTGCCTTCTATATTTACTGCTTATGCCATAGCTATACCAGGAGTGTTGACTGTGACGGCACCGGTTTATACTGATGCAGCTACCGCAGGGCAGGAGGTAGCAGTATTAGATTTGCAGCTGAAACACCAGCCACTTGAAGGCATTGCCTTAATTGTATTGTGTAATGATGCAATTTTCACGGCAGCCAGTATCAATAATTTTGTATGGGTAACCTTTACCAGGAGTAATCCTGCTTCCGACATTCACGGCATTGGTGCTTTTGTAAAAGACAAACACTGGGGATGTACCGGCCCGTTGGTTATTGATGCCCGGAAAAAGCCGCACCATGCACCTGAACTGATAAAGGATGAAACGGTAGAATTAAATATCAGCAGGTTTAATCTTTCTTTATAAAAGTTCTCCCTGTAAACCAGGGAAGGAGCTTTGGCTAGTGCCTTGCCTCAACTTAAAAAACAAACCCCTCCAGAATTACCTGGAAGGGTTTGTTTTTTAGGAGAAATAACTACTAAAATCTAACACCTACAGTTAAAAACACATTGTTCCTGTTCAGTTTAACGGTGGAAATAGGTTCTGAAAAATCGTTCAGTTCATAAGGACTGAAGGTATTTGTAGTTTCTGTACGCTGATAAGCGAGGTCGACATAATATGTACTCACTCTGTAACCAATACCTGCTGAATAATATTTCACATCAAATATATTATCTGTATCTCCTTTGTAAGGACTGCCGTTAAGGCCATAACCGGCCCTTAAGCTAAATTTGTCAATCCTGTACTCACCACCAATCCTGTAATTGATAGCATCGGTATAAGATTGCTTGATATAAGCATTGTTTTCCCTGAGCACATCACCATAGCCATCGCTTACAGAAAGTTTAGTTGTTGCATAATCGACATAATCGATATCGGCAGTTAATAAAGCATTCTGTCCTAAGATTACACTGGCACCAAATGATCCTTTATAAGGTGTACGCAGGTTGTAGTTAAAATTATCAGGAATTATATCGTTCAGGACACGGGTACCTGAAGAGAAACTGGCATCAATCACAGAGGCATAATCTTCTTCCACATGCATCCAGGTAGGTGTCTGGAAGGTTGCCCCGATCCGAACGGTATTAACCGGTTTGAAAATAAGACCCAAACGACCATTGATACCAGAGCCGTTAGTGTTCTGGCTGGTCCTGTAACTTAAATTATAAGTGCTGCCTACTGTTGGCGCGCCGCTGTCTGTATTGTCGGCATTGGTAACTGTGCCCGTTTCATTATAGATCGCATCACTTAAGTACCGTACGTTTACAAAGCCAATACTTGCACCTAAATACAACTGATTGGAAATATTTATGGCACCCGAGAAATTAACTTCTGAAGTGGAACCTTCCCTGACTTCATTCTTACTTTGCGTGTTGTCACTCGGGCTGGTGGCCGCCACATACGAAGTAGGAGTTGAACCCTGATTGATCAGGTAACTGTCGTAAGCCATACCTGGAGCTCCGCCTAAATTAGGCTCAAGGATGCCATTAGCCTGTTCGACAAAAGCATTAGCAATAGAACTGTTTTGATTTCTACCTGAATAGTTAAATTCTCCGGAGAAATCATTGTTCCTGTTAAATCCTATTCCCCATACCACGCTCACCACACCTTTATTTAAGTCAGATCCCTGAGGTTTAACAATAGGATTATACCAGACTGCTGCTGCCTGGTTAAGGTTCAGCCGGTTTTTAGTCGTTTTTGTATCCTGGCCCAGAAAGCTGGCATTGGCCTGTATATTATTAAATTCCGGTGTAAGGCTAAACTCAGAACGGGTAAACATACCCAGGCCGGCAGGGTTTCCGCCTATTGAACTGATGTCACCACCCAGACTTGTTTGGGCATTTCCAAGTCCTTTAAACCTGGCAGAACTTCCGTAATCTGTACGCGAAAATCTGAGCGCGTCACCGGCATATACACCGTTTTGGGCATAAATATTACCTGTAGTACCTACTATAGCTACCACCAGGAGTTGTATGAATTTTTTCATTTAGAATATTGGATCGAATGATTAATTACCTCTGCCACCACGGCCGCCGCCTCCGCCTGAAGACCTTCCGCCACCGCCACCAAAGCCCCCTGATGAAGCCGGTGGAGTATAAGACCTGCTTTCAGAACTTCTTTGCGGGGTATAACTCTGGCTCCTGTCCGGTCTGCTCGATGACTGGGTCATTGACCTCGATGTCCTTGAGCTGGAGGTAGTACCTCTTCCTCCGTTGTAACCTTGGGTTCTTCTTCCTGAGATAGGTGCGCCACTGCCATTATAGCTTCTTGAGCCATTGCCGTTGTAATTGCCACGTCCATAAGTCATGTTTTCATTACCTCTTCCGGTCCTCGGCCTGTAATTGCTGTAACGGCTGGCATATCCGCCACCCCAAAGGCCGCCGCCCCAGTAACCACCGCCCCACAGTCCGCCGTAATAACCACCGCCCCAGCCCCATGGAGAATAGAACGGAGAATATAATCCGCCCCAGCCATAACCGCCCCAGCCATAACCTAAACCTAAGCCGAAACCACCGCCCCAGCCCCAGCCTGAATTCCAGCCAAAACCTATTCCGGAATAATACGGAGAATAACCGCCGTAAAATGAATCATAATAAAAAGGATCATAATATCCTCTGAATGGACTGCCATAATAAAATCTGTTGATACGGGAAGAGTAACTCATGTCAGCATATAAATCACTGCTGCCATAATAATCGTCATCGTCATTATAATCATCTACAGATTGTGATGATTGGGGTGCAGGACGGGTATATTCAACGGCACGGGCTGTTGAACCATATACATCATCATCTGCACCGCTTGTTTGCTGAGCCATCTGAGGCACAGAACAGGATGTGACGGCAAGAACCGCTACAACCAGCAAGCTGTTAAATAAATGGTTAGGTTTCATAATATGTGAATTCTTTGTGTGTTTAAACAATTCTTTTGTAGGTATAAATTTATAAATTTGTAGCCTATCGTGCAAGTTATTTAACACAAAAAGCATTCCAAACAGTTATGAGCAAAGGTATTACAAGTAAAAGTGAAGATTATTCCCAGTGGTATAATGATATTGTTATAAAGGCCGATCTGGCAGAGCACTCAGCAGTAAGGGGTTGCATGGTTATTAAGCCCTATGGTTATTCCATCTGGGAAAAAATGCAGGCAGTTCTGGACCAGAAATTTAAGGATACAGGACACAGTAATGCTTATTTTCCTTTATTCATTCCAAAGTCATTTTTTTCTAAAGAGGCCGCGCATGTGGAAGGTTTCGCGACTGAATGTGCCGTAGTGACACATTACCGTCTTAAAAATGACGGAGAAGGAAACATCGTTGTTGACCCGGAAGCGAAGCTTGAAGAGGAGCTGATTGTGAGGCCCACTTCCGAAACTATTATATGGAATACTTACAAAGGCTGGGTACAATCTTACAGGGATTTACCTATACTGGTTAACCAATGGGCAAATGTAGTAAGGTGGGAAATGCGGACCAGATTGTTCCTTCGTACTGCTGAATTTTTATGGCAGGAAGGACATACCGCCCATGCCACTTCACAGGAAGCGGTAGAGGAAACGGAACGAATGTTGGACGTTTATGCGGATTTCGCTGAAAACTGGATGGCCGTTCCTGTCATTAAAGGCCGCAAAACACCTAATGAGCGTTTCGCGGGTGCTATAGATACTTATTGTATTGAAGCCTTAATGCAGGATGGAAAGGCACTGCAGGCCGGCACCTCACATTTCCTGGGCCAAAACTTCGCCAAGGCATTTGATGTAAAGTTCACGAATAAGGAAGGTAAAATCGAACATGTATGGGCTACTTCCTGGGGCGTTTCCACCCGGTTGATCGGGGCCCTTATTATGGCGCATAGTGATGATGCGGGTTTAGTTCTTCCGCCAAAACTTGCCCCTATTCAGGTAGTTATTGTGCCAATCTACAAAGGCGATGAGGAACTAAAAAAAATATCCTCATTTGTCAATGAGCTGATCCTTAAACTGAAACACCTGGGTATCTCCGTGAAATATGATGACCGTGATACACAGCGCCCGGGATTCAAATTTGCAGAATATGAATTAAAGGGTGTACCTATACGTGTTGCCATTGGCGGCAGGGACATGGAAAACGGTACTGTCGAAATAGCAAGAAGGGACACAAGAGAAAAAAGTACTGTATCACAGGAAGGCCTGGACAATTATATTGCGCGGTTATTAGACGAAATTCAGCGCAATATTTATAACAGGGCCGCGGATTACAGGGAAGGCCATATTACGGAAGCAAATTCCTATGATGAAATGAAAGAATTGCTTGACAATAAGGGTGGCTTTATTTCAGCGCACTGGGACGGTACGGCCGAAACAGAACAAAAAATAAAAGAGGAAACAAAAGCCACCATCAGGTGTATCCCTCTGGATAATACTCTGGAAGACGGGATTTGTATTTACTCTGGTAAACCATCTGTTCAGCGCGTTTTATTTGCCCGGGCATACTAGGCCGGTTTAATTAAATTATATATAACATGAAATTTGCAACCAAAGCTATACATGCAGGCCAGGAACCTGACCCCTCAACGGGTGCGGTAATGACGCCCATTTATCAAACCTCTACTTACTGGCAAAAATCCCCTGGCGACAACCAGGGATTTGAATATTCAAGAGGTACAAACCCAACCCGCAAGGCACTCGAAAACTGCCTTGCTGCCCTGG